>Ga0315914_1005164_pt1 | contig 19151 bp, 6 predicted proteins | sample MpolenodulesMG_FD_203920 | JGI IMG/M metagenome (GOLD analysis project Ga0315914, IMG submission 203920) | Medicago polymorpha root nodule microbial communities from Los Angeles, California, United States - elongated nodules | ecosystem: Host-associated > Plants > Roots > Nodule | place: USA... | reverse complement strand
TATTAATTTTTTTAATTATTTTTTTTTTTTTATTTTTATTTTTTAATTAAAAAATAAATAATAAAAAACATTTAATATAAATAATTATTTATGTGGATAAAATAGGGGGGAGGGGGCAAAATCCTGAAAAACATAAAACATGGGGGGTAAAATTCCGAGTTTTAAAATAGGGGTGGCAAAATCCATAATCAATCAAAATAGAGGGGGTAAAACTGCACTTAAGCCTAAAAAATAAAATAAAAAACTAATGTTTTCCTTGCTTTGGATTTGGACATAATTGTATTACCTTATATTTATCACATATAAAAATCTTCAAATATTGAAAATTATATAAAAGTTGATTTTATTTAATATATGATTTTTATATGCATCGATCAGAAATTAAATCTCTAATAAAATTAAAAGACTTGACATCTACCTTTCGTGATTACAACAATTATATTCTAAGTCTTTGACATTATTACATTTTCCTCCTAGATTACTGGTTTATTTAGCCTAATAATTAAACAATCCCAATTGGTGAAAGGTATTATTTCTAGTAGAAGAGGTTAATCTCACAATAAGACAAACAAATGTTTAAATATTAAATGAGAAAAATATCTATATTTATTAGTGTTCAACACTTCTAACACAACAACTTTTTTTCATATGACAATCCAGACTAAAAACTATGGCGTTGGTTACGGTAAGCAACTTTAATAGGTCTCCTACAGTAGGAGACTACAATTTTTCTTTTTTCAAATTTCAAAATCGATGTCAGCCATTAGATTTAGAAATAAGGTTTTGAATGGCATAGATTTGTTTGCAGCATGACCCACTAGGATGGTATATTTAAAACATTAATCTTTAACTTTAAAAAAACAATTGAATTTGTAATGAATTTTTTTGTCAGGAAGGATTAAGAAGCTTATAAATCCTACAATGTTACCACCACCATCCTCGTGTGTTCCCTGCAAGCTGCATACATTCCCTGTAAAAATCTGGGCTTGATTTTATTGGAAAAAATTTTAGATCTGCACTTTTGATTTTTTATTTTTTTTGTTTGAAGGAGAACTGCACTTTTGATTTGGTAGCACATTACGATATCAATTCTATTGAAAAAAAATTTAGATCTGCACTTTTGATTTGGAGAAGATGAATAATCCATATAAACAGGATATCATGTAGCAAAGAACATGTGTTGTTTAAAAGAGGGTTTTTAATCTCAATCATTTAATTTTGATCTAAGGGTCAATAAGCACTCATATTATTCTCAAAAAAAAAGTTCATATTAGTTGTAAAAAAAAAAAAAAAAGAGGTCTCCTACGGTAGAAGACCTAAGAAGGTCTCCCACCCTAAACGGCACCAAAAACAACCATGCTCTTCCAAACACAATATATATATCACTAAATATTGATTGAATTAAAGGAGATCTTAACATTAGAAAGTTAATCAAGACAATAATAACAATTATATATATAAACATGTATATGCGTGGATCATTACCGAAATTGTTGTTTATAGTCTACCAACCAAATTCATAACATATTCAGATGGAAATGGTACAATTATTTATTATACTATTTTATTTGAGGGGAGGTGATACCATACATTTAAGTTTCAAATATTAAGTTTGAAGTTTGAACCCACCAATCAAATTTCTTGGTTTGTGACCTTTGTCTGCTAGAGCACGCACGCTCTAAGCCACGTGCATTTGTCACAATAATATTGAACAAATAATACTAATAGAATAATACTACCAAGTTTTTTTTTTTTTGAAGGACTATTATAATACTACAAAGTTATAAGGTTGTTCCATACACATACTCTTACTGTCTAGTGCATTATTTTGAAATTAATCATAGAACAATCACAATTATATTGGAACATTATTTTTCATCAAACAATCGTGTAGTATTTATCTCAACTATAGGACGAGGTTGCAATATACTGATTAATATTAAATACTTGCTTTCGTTTCCTTACACAATAATTGATAGCATAGATGAGAATGATACTTTACCGTTGCATCTTGCAATATACACAAAAACGGGGGTACCTATGGAATATTAAGCATGACACGTCCATTCCAAAAATAAACATAACAAGTGAGTAGGCATTAGTATGACTCTATTTCTAGTGCATAATAAGGTCCTAAAATGCAAATAGTGATCACATGATGTAAATGGTGTACATCACATCAACCTAACCTGTAAATTCTATCCATATTACTTCTCCCAATTCCTATATTTTTACTCCAATCTAAATGCTCGTTGATCTATCTAATCGAATGACATGAAAGTGTTGCAAAATTAAGGAATCAGTTTTTTCCACCAAATAAAGGATTAGATTCTTGCAATTACCAGATTAATAATATTATTGTTACCTAAATCACAACCTCGGCATAAGATTGTATGCCAGTGTTGATGTTGATGTGGTTGCATTGTATCATAATTCAGAAGTAACCTATCTCAGACAAAATATCTCAACAAATGAAATAAATAAACAAATAAATAAATAATGAAATAAAATAATGAAAATTTCATACAAACACATTCTGATTATTGTAAGTAATCTAATTCCTTTCTTCTCCTTTGGAAGTGAAACATTTCCCATTGTGTCATAAAATTACGAAAGAAACAATTTGCTACAGCATTGTTGTGAATCCCACGTATGTACAAAGTCAGTTGACAGCAAACTGCCATCATAGATCCCTAAAATTATGCACTTGTTTCCTTTCATTTTGATACAAAATTGAGTATTTTCTCTCCCCTGCCGCCTTCTTCGTTCAAATGTCTGCGGTCTTTTCCCCCCAACACATCCCAGCAGCTATGTCGACAAAATGGCCAGAACCAAAACAAGCATCTGTCCAATGCAAGAATGATGGTTTACCCATGTTACATGCTCTCCATCTTGTTTGTGTATTTGTGGCTCATGCAGCTTCCCCCGAAAGCCCCCCGGCCAAGAGCTTTCAGCAGCACAGCCCCGGGGGATGAGATCACAGAATGACGAAATCAGATAGCTCATGAATTCCCCCACCCCTAAAGGTCTCGAAGCACAAGAAGAATCTGCAGATAAAGCAATGGCTATACGTCTCTCTTTGCCATGGTTCCAGTTGAACCTTGCCTCTTCTGATTGCCATGCTGCCAAGCATCTCTGGAATCATCTAAGGAGTTCTCGGTTAAATACCTTGATGGACGATGGTTCCCATTTCTGGAGCTTGCTGAAGCGCCATTCATCCTCTCATCATCTTCAGATGGTGCTCCCACCCTGGATTCCGTATGCATCTCCATTGATCTATTATATCTTGGCCCACCTGATCTCATGCCCCTCATGTTTGAGGGTGGCTTACCAGGCAATGGTGTGTAAACAGGTCCCTTGGTCACCAGAAAGTCCTTAGGAATAGAATCCATGTCCATGTAGCAATTTCGGGATCTTGCATCTGCGACCAATGCAGCCCAATCTTCGGATTGTATCAGAGCATTTGCATTTCCCATCACCTGTCAATTATAATAAACTATTAATATCAAGCAAAAGTGTGGTTTTGTGCATTCAGTACAAAAATACGTGGTGAGATTAGATTATTAATATCAAGAAATAAGTGTGGCTCTGAGCATTTGGTAAAAAAAGACATGTAAGAAGAAATTAGGAGATTCATTTCATACCCAAAGGGCCCTTCTTGCACGTGTAAGGGCAACATTCATTCGACGTATATCAGCAACGAAACCAACCCCATGAGTCGATGCACGCACACAAGACATTATGATCACATCACGCTCTTGACCTTGGAAAGCATCTACTGTGTTGATATATATATCCTTCCCTTCTTCTGAATTTAAGACTTCCTCAAACTCACGTTGGAGGCATTTCAACTGCAGCTTGTAAGGAGTAATTATGCCAACAGAAATCTTTGGCAGACCCAAAGATTTCACTGTTTTCTGAATATGCTCATACAATCGGAGACAAAATTGTGCTTCATGTATGTTTTGGTAGGAGACCGATCCACCTCTGTGAGACTCCCGCCCATGTCTGATGTCATAGAATATATAAGGTCTAAGTAAAGGGTCTTTATAGTATGCTTCGTCAGGCAATTTAATCACACTTTCACTGTCACTAAGGCGCCCCTGATAAAAGTACCTAGAAGGGAAATCCCTAATTTGGGGATGCATTCTATATTGAACAGACAACAACATTGTTGGGCATCCTGCTTGTTGGAACCTTTCAAAAAGACTCCTGCTGTACATCAACGTTCCTGCAGCCTTGCTGATTACTGTAGCAGGAAGCTGCTGAGGATCTCCAACAAGAACACATCGTGCTGCCCCAAGAGAAAGGGGAGGAAGAACTCCCACCTCACTGGCTTGGGCTGCCTCGTCAATTACTACCATATCGAATCCATGGGAAAGACGAGAAAACAACTTGCGGCCACTGCTGGAAACAGTAGTAAAAACTATTTCAGCTTCATTGGCAAAACTGGCTTCCAAACTAGCACGGGCCTCTTCCAAATTGAAACCACTACCAGGTCGAAACCTACCTTCCAAAACAGCAAGGCGGGACATCTCAACCAGAACCTTATCCCTGCCTTCAACTACAGAGGCAAGGTTCTGTAGCAAAACATCCCGATTCTGATCACGAGCCATGAGAAGGTCAGGGTCAACGCCGACAGATCCTTGGGAACGAACAGCAGCAGCCGTAGCATTCAGTTCTCTATGAAGACAGTGCAACTGTTGAGTATACTGTGCTTCACGATTCCTTAACTGTTGCATCCATCCCATAACTTCCTCCCGAGTCTTGACTAAAAGCTGTTCAGTTCTCCGCTCCACAGAAACTGCTTGGGCAGCACGTGTCTGAGAATCAACCCCAACCCGTGCTACATCAGGTCGATATACTTTCATCTCTCCATCAATAAATCCACGATCAAGGACACGTGAAAGAAGCTCATCAGTGGCAGCATTAGAAGGAGCACAGACTAACATTCTAGGCTTTGGGACTAGTTTAGGCAAAGTTCGTAGGAGATTTTGGTCCATGTTTTGAAGAACTTCATCAATGGACCCTGTAGGGGCATTATCTGAATTGAGCTCATTAGCTTGCTTGTAGCTTTCAGGAGCTACATGCTTAAGCAAAGAGGTGTAGTAGTGTTGATACTGCACAAGGTGAATGACATTCAACATTCCCCATACTGTATGTGTTTTTCCTGTTCCTGGAGGTCCTTGAACAAGAGTAAAAGGCCAAGGTTCTTGCCTCTTTGTTGCCACACTACTTGTACCAGCAGCTGTATGCATAGCTGCCCATTGGATTGCAGCCAACTGGGGTTCGTTAAAGGTCCTGCGCAGATACTCGGTAAAGTTTGGCGTGAAGCATTCAGGCATTGCCGGGGTCTGCTGCTCATATTTTGGGAAGTGTTCAGGACTAGGCTGCAGAATTGCACTTTGCATCTGAAAAATGAGAAATTAGTCAGAATTGCAAACCATTGACACACTGTTAGATATAAGAATATTTTCATCATATAATATATATATTTACCTGCATGTTTAAGCGACGAAATGCATGTAGAGCAACATATTCTCTCTGTGTAGTAGCAAGAGAACCAAGGACTGTGAGATACCAGATGCTTCCAGTTTGAAGTTTCCTTACGATATGATCATCGTCGGCCCTGAAGAAAAGACCAATCTCATTTGAATATAACTATGGCCCAGAAAAGTACATATATTAACAAAACAATTGAATGGGGTCTTTAATGGGAAAATTTGAAGGAGTACTTGCCTGCTTGGATCATAAGAATCCCCCACATAGTAATGGAGTATTGCACCAGGAGGATCGCGGGTATCAATGGGTATGTGTCGCCTAACTGTACCAACCACACGCCCAGTGATTTCTGATTCCCCGCTATCGTGACCTAAAGATGAATTGTTCTGCTTGGATCTGACTGCTCAATACAAATAAATTATCAATACAGTTGAACTAACAAAAAAAAAAGGCTCTACTAGATTATTGACAACAAACCTGATCCAGGCCTAGGGGTTGAAAGAATTGCAACATCGCCCTCCTTAAATGACCATTTGAACTCATGTGCTGGAAGTAATTTCACATCATACCAACCTAAGAGAGAGAGAGGTAAAACAAACCCACAATTAACAAAAACAAAGAGGGACAATTAACCGATATATCACCAAACTGTAGGATCATGTTTGTTGAACCTTGCACGGAGAAAGCAAGAAACACGTCCTCAAAAGTATGGCTGAGTACCCAAAAAATACAAGCACAATAAAAGAAAATTAAACTCCTTGAAGTTGGCAGAATGAAGTTTCTAGCATACAGATGGAGTTTAGATTAATGTTAAGAACTAGTACCTCTTTCTCTTGACTCATTTGCCTTCACCCGCACCATAATATGAGTGTCCCTTGACACTGTTTCTGTTGATTCTTCCCAGGTACTGTAAAGTTGAGCCCGGCATTCCTCAAAAAGCAAAGGCTCAAATACTCGAACATACTCTTCCACTGATTCAAACTTTCCAGGAACACACTTTAAATCGGTCTCTCCTGAACCATGGGATCTTCAGTTAGTTACATATAATAATAGATAAATAAATAACAATCAGACTTTCAAAGAATTAAAGGATGCATCCAAACTGACTCAGCATTTCAAGGGACAAGTAACAAAATAAGTATTCATTAACTAATATAAAAGCAGCAAATGCATTTTAGCTCAGCGTGTCAGTATATACTACAACATAAAGCTTTAACCAACAAATATCAGGATGACCTGTCTGAAACAGTGATTAATACGTATTAAAGTTCTCCAAATGGATTATTTTCATCATGCAATTCCATAAACAGATGCATTATTTTCTTCCTTGTGTATAATCATATATTCTATATTCTACCATTATTCCTACCCATCTTATTTTCTTCAAGCTCACAGACAACATTTTTGCTTTTGTTTGCTGCAAATGTTTAGTTGTTCATATTACGTCCTTTCTACATACCTACGATTGAAGTGACCCACCCCCACCCCTTCAGGATAAATCTAAAAGTTTAACCTACCTTGCACACTCGTGCAAAAAGAGGGGGGCATCTTAACTCATCACTTCACATGTCTGAGAAACATCTTCCAAAGGTTTTATCACAGATAGAATGTCAAATTATTTATCTACAACAACAAACAAGTACCATGATGTCCTATCATAGATCGTGTCATGCCTATAGATATGTCGTGTCAGTTATAACATTCTTTTAATAGTTTAAAATTTAGTTCCGTTGGTCTCCCTCCACTCTAACTTTTGGACTATACACTCCATCTAGTCTACCCTCCTCCTTACCGTTCCTGCTAAAAGTCTTCTCTACCACACAAAAAAGGAGGGTTGTGTTAAGTAGTAAACAGCCAACTAAAACTTTTGCCGAATCTGTATGTCAAATTACTTATATGCAGCCAAAACTGAATATATGATAAGAAATTATGGGTCACTAATCCATGTAGTATCAATATGCAGTTGCATATATGTACAACCAAATCGTTACATGGTATCACACTATGCAAACTACCAATATCAAGAGATTTGAATATCCATGAAATGATCTTCTATTGTATAAGCAGGTAATTGAATGAACATGAAACCCTTTCGGACTAAGAATATAGGAGTAGCATGTGTCTATAGTAACTGTGCAACATATTCTCTGAATATTAGTCTTTTAAACCAACATTGTCGTAAAAACTGTGGCTTAAAAGATTTAGGTATGACATAAATAGTTTACATTCAAAACATCCATTTGTAAAAGAAAAACCTCAGAAAATCAAATAACCCCACATATTATTGAATAAATTCAGCAATTAGCATAGAGAACATGGAGACAGGACATATAATAATTGTTAACATACTGAATTGAAGTAAAGCACCAGGTTGCCCTTCCACTTGTTATCTTTTGTTCTTTCTCAAGAAACATGACAAATTGAGAACCATAACACAGAGAGAGAGGCATACGATGGTGACTGGATTACATAAGGAAATCATGTAAACCAGTGAAAGCTATCAAATCAATATCACATTTCATTCCAAAAACAACTGTCATCACCTTTGCATGTCTCTCCAATGTTATGACTCTCACAGTCTGATAACTGGAGGAAGGGAGCAACAACATGAGAAATCAGAAACAACTCAAGTGCATGGAACAAAAAAACAAAAGAGATCATAAGCAAAATTGTACAAAATTGTATTTTTGCGCTAATGGATATAATATGAACACTCAGTACCTGGGTGGTGCCAAAACTTTTCACTGGTTACCTCCCGTATGAGGCGTTCAACCGATGAGTCCTGAGACTGGAAACTGACAGGAGCTTGCTTCTTGATAGAAGGATATTTCTTGTTTGCCAGTCTAACATCATTAGAGCTTTGACCACTCTGTCCCGACTTCCTATTAGAAACAAATGCATTCTTCTGCTGCCTCAAATCTGTCTGTTGTTTCCATGACCCCTGTCTTGGTATGGGTGGTAAATTGGCCTCTATAGGAGGTTCTGCCTCACTGTTTATCCTCCTGGACCTACCAAATGGTACAGAATTATCACCATTACAATCAGATTTAGGTTCTTGTGTTTCAATTTGACTTACACCTTCACCAGAAGAAGAGTCAACAAGATTCGGATCCTTAGCTATTCCAACCCGTTCAACTTGTGCAGGAATAGTACGAACTTCCTTCACAGTACGACTTATAATTGGCGATGTGAAAGCCTGTCTTCTTGGGGTTGAGGTTTTAATAGGACCAGCTTGCTTGACATCTTCCAAGTTAAGAAACATGGTCTGTCTATTACGTTTCTTTCCCAACATTTTCTCTTTCTGTTGGTCAATCTTCCTCTTTCCAGGAATATTTGCACCCCTAATTGCATGACTGGCTTCAATACCCTTCACCTCTTTTTGCTTGGGAACTAAACCAGGTTCCTCCTGTGCATCAATAGAAGCTTCACTTTTTACATTGCTTACTGAATTTGGGATACCATTGTTTTTTTGTTCACTACTATCAGATTCTAAACCTATAGAAGCACGGCTATTCTTTTCATCATTTAAACTATTAGAATTAGAACTCTTGATATTGCTAGACTTACTGTCAGAAGCCACTGCAGAACTTCCATCCACTGTTACAGACGTTGTTTGTTCTTCTGGAGCATGACTTTGTTGCGGCAGATTATTACCTCCATTTGCATTAGCAAAACCCTCATCGTCAGACCACTCACCCTCTTCCCTTTCTGTAGATTGTGCTTTTGTCGAGCCAGATATGTGTGATTCCTTAACTTTAACATCCTCATCTTTACTGAACTTAGAGGAAAACTTTGCACCAAAATCTCCTGCATTCTTAAGCTCAGAATCCACGCCAGGGACACTTGCAGATTTAGAACGAATAAAAGGTTGAAATCCCGAGACGGTTGAGGCATGAGAAAATGCATGATTATTCATTATTCCTTGAGCGGCAGTAGAAGCTACAAGTGAGTCAGAATCATGGGAATTTGTTGATGGTTGGGTCTTTTGGGGCTGGAAGCAGAAAACACTATCCTTCTCATCATTATCCTCTGTAGGTGGCTCATTGAGGTCAAAATCAAATAACGGTCTTCCTCCGGAACCCATCTAATATGCATAAGGATGCAGACTAAATTCTGAATAAAACGTTGAACAGATGTGTTGCTAGTATTATTTTTAAGCGGCAATGTACATGTCATACCCACGATGAAGAAAGGCGGTGAATCTGCAAATCAAACACAAGGAAAAAAGGGTCTTATAAATATGAATTTACAGTTCAGATATAAAAACATATACTAATTTACAAAACATACGGCAACAATTGTATCCTACCCTAACGGCATGAACCAAAACAAACAATTACAAGAACAAAAACAAACAATTACATGAAACCACAGCATACCAATAATCACCGGTAACGATGACATGTTTTATGTTTAGAAATACAAACTATTCTTCATATCATGCACAACTAATGATCTAGAAACACAAATTATCCTCGTATCATGTACAATTAATGATCCAAATTAAACAAATGAAAGTAAGAACACAATATATAATAGATAAAGAGTGAACCCCTTAATAGCAAATCAAAACCTAATAGCTAGATGACACTACAAACACTAAGCATATCTAAAGATAAACTTCAAGCAACCATCCAATGCTATTTAACTATGAAACACGGACACAGACACCGAGATAGGACACAACACAAACGCTGATAAGTTGATACCGGCACAATCCTGTCAGAGTCAGACACCACGTCTGACACGAGGACACGCCTAATCTGAATAGTATATGTGCTTCATAGCTAATTAACACCGATAAAAAGAGCTCCCATCAGCAATCAACAATCACAATACAAAGAACATAAACTAATTCCACCAAAACAAACAACATGCGCAAACATATACATATGACAAATTCACAATCACAATACAGTTCTCAACTCTCATCAATCCAGATCAATAAAGGCACTAAATTTCCCTCAAACTCTGAAAACAAAACACTAAACAAACCATAAAAAACTACACCCCGGTGATAACAGTGGGATTGGATACAGAGTTTCCAGAAAAACTACACCTCAGTAAACACAACAACCAACAAATTTCTAGGGTTCCAACATCCATCCAACAATGAAACAAATCACACACTATCTTCACCAAACACCCATTCCACAAAAATCCACATACCCTTAGATCTTAATACATAGATCAATCCACTAATTAATCCACCCTAATGCACAAATCTAATTAATTAGTCAACCCTATTTTCCTTTATTCACCACCATTTTCATACCTTAACAAATTCAATTCTCTTATCCACACTTCCCAATTTTCCATCACTCAAATTTATCAATTTCACCGACCAATCCTCAAAAATCGAGAAAAAAATAATCAAAAATTAAAATCAGTCTTCTAGAGAGAGAGAGAAGAGAGAGAAAGAGAATTTACCTCTTCTCAGTTCTAACAGAAAAGAGAACAATAGAAGAAGAGAGGGTTGGCTCTATATCTATAGGTACAAGTTGTAGAGAGAGAAATTTTCTAGAGAGAGGGAGAGATTATTAGAGAGAGAAATAGAATGCGATTTTGATGAGAGAAAGAGGGTGTGGTGTTGGGTTTATATAGGAAAATATCGATCGAGTCTCACCGGTCGGAGATTTTTCCGGCGACCGTTAAGTGATTTCCGGTGAAGGGTAATTTCGGGATTTTGTTTTGTTATTATTTAATGATAGGGTATTGTTGTAAAGTTTTGGTGTGTGTAGGGGTAGTTTCGGAAGATAGTAGCGGAGGCTAAAACCGATTGGATATCACGTAAGTTGTGGCGCGTGAGGGATTGTTTTGTCCGTTGATTTTGGATCAAGTAATAACAATTTTTTTCAAAATACTCGTTTGTGATAAAATCTAATTAGTGGTGCAAATCTTTTGCCCCAAGCTTTACTATTCATGTTTTTTTTTGACAAATTACTATCCATTTTATTTATTTACTTTTTCCTTTAAAAAAATGTTATTTATTTACTTTTTGAATAAATTAATTATATACAACAATATTTTTAATGATGGGAATGGGATGGTCATTTCACATTGAATAGTAACTATTTTGATAAAAATTAATAAAATACTAGTTAAATAAAAAAATATCAATGGAAATAAATTATCTTAAATATAAGTTTGAAAATAGTTAAATGACATTAAAATAATAATAATTTGTATTAGAGAATATAATCTAGGGTGTTTGGTTCATAGAATGTGTGTAAGTGTGTTTTTTTTGAGATATTTTTTCAAAATAAAAAAGATATGTTCACTTGATCAAAAAAAAGGTCCTGTTAACAAGTGTATTAAGGAAATTGTTTAAGGAACGTATAAAAGGAAATTATGCATTGAAAATATAAGTCAAACACTTGTTGAAGTTATAACCCTTAGGGCACTTGTTAACATTTTCCAAAAAAAAAAAAAAGATAAGTTCTCAATGAATTTGAAAGTGTATTTTGTTGAGATATTTTTCGAAAGGCTTAAACATGATTTCGTCCTGTAATTTGGGTCAGTTTTGGTCTTCGTCCCTGCAAAAAAAAATTGAAAAACATCCCTCCAAAAAAAAAATTGTTTGAAAAAGGTCTCTAACCCCACCAAAACGCTGAAGTCGCATGAGTATGCACATGTGGCAGTTGCTGACTGTGCAAGTTTTGCCACGTGGCGCTAACGTGGCCGGCCAAATAATATTAAATTTTAAAAAACATTTTTAAAATTCTGGAAATAGTTTTTCAAAATGAAAATAATTTTAAAAAATAAAAAAAATCATAAGAAAATTCCGATTATATAATTTTAAAAATTATAACTTTTTGAAATATGAAAAAAAAGGAAAATTATATAATTTTTACTAAAATTATTTCATATTTTTTGAAAAGTTATTTTCAGACTTTATAATTTTCAAAAAAATTTAATTTTTTAAAAAGTTATATAATAAAAGTAATTTCAGAAAATTATTTTAATATTTTTAAATTTATTTTCAGAATTTTTAAAATGATTTTAATATTTTTAAATTTATTTTCAGATTTTTTAAAATGTTTTTTATATTATTAAAACTTATTTTCATATTTTTTTAATTTTAAAAATGTTTATTAAAATTTAATATTATGTGACATGCCACGTGGCAAAAATCATGCCAAATCAGATCAGAAGTGGGGCCAGGGACCTTTTTCAAACAAAAAAAAATGCAAGGGTGTTTTTTAATTTTTTGTTTTTGCAGGGACGAAAACCAAAACTGACCAAAATTATTGGGACGAAAATCATATTTAAGCTTTTTCGAAATAAAACAAATATTTTAAGAATGAATCTAGAAGTTACACATTTGCATAAAAAAAAAAAAAAATCAACAATTAAAACCCTTAATTTACATGGTATTAGCTTGAAGGCGGAATTTTTTTTTATCATTCAGTGTTATTATTTTTATTATTACTAACGAAAAGATAGACACTCACAGTCTTTTCACTCTTTTTATTGCGCTAAAATTTGAAAATTATGAATGTGTTTATTTTATGAAATTTTGATTTTGATTAAAACTAAAAAAAATAAAAATAAATGTTTGTTGCTCTCAAGTTATAAAAAAATCAAACTAACCATGATTATCTATTTCAATGACACCGACAATAACACAATATAACAAGAAAGTATAATCTAAATTCTTTTTTTTAACGACACCAACAACAATATTAGGAAAAAACTTAGGTACAATTCCTAAGTTGTTTAATGGTATAATTAGAATGATAAAAAAAAGTAAGTATAAATATACCCATCTAGTTTGTTACACTTTTTAAATGATAAAGAAAAGAAAAAAAAAAAATATATATATATATATATATATTCATATCGTGTTTGTTACATTTGTTTTAATATTTAAATTTATTCTTATCTATTTGTTACATGTGTTATTTGTATTGAAAATTGATTGTATTTCTAGAAAGAAAAAGTCAGCCCAAAAATGCTGAAAGGGATAATTTTCTTTATATATAGGATATGTATATTTAAATTCAATTTTAGTTATTATTAGTTGAGTTATTCAGCTCATTGTGGCAACATATCAGGTCATGGTTAGGAGTTACAGGTGCTGATCCTCACAATATTAGCGAGCATTTCATTTAGTTTATTCATTGCACAGGTCGTTCGAAGAATCACATATCTTTTCTTCAGCTCTTTTGGCTGTTGTCTGTCTGGTTGGTTTGGAATGAGCGAAATAATAGGCTCTTTAATAACATCCAAACCCCAATTTTTAAGCTTTTAGATAAAGTTAAATTTCATTCGTATTGGTGGCTCAAAGCAAATAATGCCACGTTTGTGTATGGTTCTCAGAGATGGTGGTCGGACTCTATGTTTTGTCTGGGTATCGACTGTCCTTTGCATCTGTAATTATTGTTTTGACTCTTGGTTTAGTGGAGTGGTCTCTTTAGTACACCTTGTGCTAAGGAGGTTTCATTTCCGTTGTTAATATAATCCATTTTTACTTCTTAAAAAAAAGTTATTATTAGTTGAGATTTGATTTATTTTTATTGGATTATCATTTGATTTGACTTAAGAATTGGATTAATATTTTATTTAAAATTTAAATTATGATTAGATCAGGCATTATTTCAACTAAGGGATAAAATTGGAAAAAAAAAACACCAACCAATATTTTATTTATGAAAAAATTGAGGAAAATATCAAAACCAATGATAAATGTTTTTTTGAAGGAAAATATAATGATTATTGTAAAGGAAAAAATAATTTGAAAATAATTAAGTCTTTGGTCAAAAATAACTAAATTAAAAAATATTAAAATAATTGAGTTCAAACTTCAAACATTTGAAAACAAAAGTCACTATGAATGAAAATAAATTAATTTCCTTATTGATAATTAATAATTAATTAAAATAAATAATCAAATATTAAACTAATAAATTTCAATTGAAAAATTTGAATTTAAAAGCAATTGTATTACGTTGAAATGGATATATTAAAACAAAAAAGTCACTTATTTCAACAAAAAAAAAGTCGCTATGAAAGAAAATAAATTAATTTCCTTGTAGATAATAATAATTATGAAAATAAATAATCAAATATTTGACTAGTAAATTTCAATTGAAAAAGTTGAATTTAAAAGCAATTATATTACGTTGAAATGGGTATATTAAGATAACATTGCAAATTAGTAAATAAATAAATAAAAGATAAATAATGATGTTAAATAAAATTGCATGTTATCATTTGATTCATCTTTTATTTTTCTTCTCCTGTTTTCATTCTTTATCAACAAGTATGTTGAAGTCGGTTGAAAATGTTGATGGTGAACACATACATAGTCACCAAAAACAAAGGATACCAAAATCATACTTTAAGCGCCTATTTCATGCACCCAAGTGAAAATCCACGCATTCTTCTTGTTACTCCATTACTATATGGTAACAATTACTAATGTTGGCACTTGTGATGACAATAGCTTTGAGATCAAAGTACATACCGCACTTCATCAATGGAGCTTTACCACAACCATCAAATGAATATAATGATTCCATAGCAGGGGATCACTACGATACAATGGTCATGTCATGGACTTGGCAATTCATTTGAACATGCAATCTCACAAAGTATTATGGATTGATACTACATCAAGAATTTAAAAAGAGCTCAATGATCGATTTTATCAAGGAGACATTTTTAGAATCTCTAACGTTCAAGAAGAAATCTATACTTTCTAAACAAGGTGATTGTTCTATCTCTTCTTATTACGATAAAATGACTTTTAGTAGGTGATGACAAATTTGGCAAGTGCACCAACTCTTAAAGTAATATAGTAGTAAGTGTATCGTCTCCATAGGGATTGTTGTTTTTGACTTGACAACTTATTAAACTTGTAATTCAAAATAGTGAATCGAGGGGAGTTTGCAAGATTTTTGGTTTTGTGGTAAAAAGTAAATGGATTTGTTGATTCAAATGTTTTAGCGCAAGATTAGAATTCTACGAATCCACTTTACCTTTTGTTGGATTAATGCAAGTTTCATACCAATTATGACATAAGGATTGTATAAACGTTGATTAACCTTGTGGGACGAAGATTCTCATACCTAGAGATGTAAGATTGCTCCATGCCATATATAACCTAAGCTATGAAAATCATGAGCTTATTTTCATTTAGGCAATTGACTTTGGAATGTCATGTTGTTCCTCAACTATGAAAGGGACTTAAGCCCACATAGCGTAGGAAGAGTCTGAATGTCATATTGCTCATAGGGTAAGAACTTAAACTCGCACATGTATCTTAGAATATAACCATCGTACCTTAAGAATCCCTAAATAATTAACAACCTGTGAGCAAAATACATAATTTAAGATTCTGGTTAAAGCAAGATCCCCATTTTATAAAACCCTAACCTAAGATCAATTTAAAGTGTAGGGGCGTAAAATTGGTAGTTCGAAAGCATTAATCGTGATAAAGGTGTAATGTTGATCCATGGACTTGTCATCCTGCATGTAATTGACTCCATAATGTCATGTTGATAATCAGTTATTTGGGACTTTTACTCACACAAACCCATGAGGCGTCAAAATGTCATATGGATCCTAAGGTTGAGACTTACATTCACACAAGTGTCTTAGATCCTAACCATCATACCTTAAGAATACATAATTAACAATGTTGGTTAAAGCAAGATCACAATCTATACACCCTAACCAGTGATCAATCCAAAATCTAGGGAGCAACAAGTTATTGTTTGAAAATCATTAACCACGATAAAATGTAAGTCAAATATAACCCATATCATAATCGACTAAAGAAATTGCATTAATAAATTCGAACAAATAAATAGAGGTTCATCTTAGAACCCTGATCTTAAGTTGTTTAGTTACTCATGATAGCTGAATGCACAATCAAATAAAACCATAATACACTCTTAGAACAAATTGAAGGAATTTGAAAAAACACTTCTCTTTGATGCCCCAACTGCTCGACTATGCCTTAAACCACCAAGTTTCTAAATGAATATTTCTGGGTGAACAAATGCCTTTAAATAAGCATTTTTTTCGCATTGAGTTTGCATTGAGTTACTGCCCTTTTTTCTCACACCCGTAGTAGAACAAATTGTGAAAAGTTGTTTTTCTTGCCCAACACGCATGGGGCAGTGGAAAACTATCCTCCTCACGTAGCTATGCGCTTGAGGCACATGTGACTGTAGTGTAGGCGGGTTTTGTTTCTTCTGTTTTGCTTCGTTCTTCAAGTCTTTTTTCCCTCATTATGCTCTTGGGAGTTGGGATTGAATTTTCCCAACTTGTATTGTCCTTAAAACCTTCCAAAACCTTTGTTGCTCTAAATTAACAATAAAAATACTCAAAACACCTACGAAGTTGTGTAGTTAGGGAATACTCAAAACTTCCATGAGGCGTCTTACTTTCCCGAATTATATAATTTATCAATAAAAATACTCAAAACACCTACGAAGTTGTGTAGTTAGGGGAAAATGTAATTCAAGGACTCAAATCAAAACAATACAAAATATCCCCAAAACCATGAAGAACTCATCTAAATTATCTTCAAATGCTTAGTAAATGACTCCTCTAAATTGATTTTTTAGTTTGTTGCGCTTTAAAATTCATAATTGATCCGTCCCTTGTCGGAAAATTCTAATTTTATGTGAAAATTCATATTTTAACGCCAAAAACATACTTGTATAAAATCACGACAAAATTCAACCTCCATGTCACTTTTCTAGACATTATATCTATAGGGAAAGATAAGAGATAAAAAAATATGAATAATTTCAAACTATAGGGGTAAAATATGTGTTTTTTAATTACAAGATTATTGTTCAAGCTTCACATATTTTACAGGATTAATTTGAACAATTAACTCTTACAATAATAATAAACTTGGTTTTCTTTTTTTTATAGATTTTATTAACCTTTTTAGGGTTTTGGCTCTTTGTTCCCCCTATTTTTTTTGTATTCTACTTTCTTTTTTAATATATATGGGGTCTCAGCTTGACCACACACCTTTCTTTGTTTAGAAGTAGAAAAAAGAGTATTCATCACACTACCGTTTAGCAGTAACTAGCATCTGTCAGAAAATATATTGGATACACTAGGTGGGTTTTTCCTGCCCATTTAGGTATTTGTTGGAGACAATATTAATCCATCAGATAGAGGCTATAAATCAATTAATAACAATTGATTTTATTTTATTTTCTGTAAAAGTTTACGTGGGTTGAGTTCTGGGGTGGCTTACCATGAGTCCATGATTAGAGCAAGTTCTTAAGGCTCAACGAAGGTTAACAAAGGTACTTACAGTTCATCCATGATTCAATTCTTTACCAATTGAATTAATCTTCAATTGTATTAAAGGTATTAATTTTGAAACCCAATTGGAGATTTTTTATGTTTCTACTTGTTATTTTTACTACAAGTATTCACAATCATATAGTTTATTTAATTTATTCCTCTTTCACATATTTCAAATGCAACTATGTTGAAACTCTTGAAGGAGATCTTTGATGCCTTTAGTGGATCTTCAACAGTTGCGCACAAAAAATACCATATTTTCACACACAATTGCAATCATTGATTAGTAAGAAGGTATATTTACAAATGCAGTAGAAAATAAGCGAGAAATAGACGAGGAGAAGAACAGACGGAGCGGTTACATCATTAGGGTTTATCATCTTATAATTATAAAAATTTAAAGGGATTAAAGGAAACTAGATAAATTACAAGTATTTTATAGTACAACTAAATCATAAGTATTGATTGTCCTTGTGAGCTTAACTCAGTTGGTATGAACAATGCATAATATATGAAAGGTCCGGGATTCGAACCCCGACCACCACAAAAAAAAATTATAAGTATTGATTACACCACCAAAAATAGTCTTGAGTACTAATTCGTACATAGTTATCAATACAAATTACTACATCCGTCTCTAATTATAAGATCTTTTTGAGAAATTTTTTTGTCCTTTTTATAAGACTCCTTTGATATTTTTAATTACATTAATTAATTCCATACCAACATACCCTTATTTATTTTTCTTCAATCAACAATAAATATTACGTTGAAAACATAAAATAACTCTCTCTCCTAAGGATAAAATTATAAAAACAATACTACTACCAACTTTCTTAATTCCCATGATTTTGGCAAAAGGGTCCAATATTTAGGGACAAATGTAGCATTATATTATATTAATTTTTTTAATATAATATGAGCTATTTTTTTTTACCATAATATAATTTGAGCGAATGGTTCTCGTGAGCTTAACTCAGTTGGTTAGGTCTGAGGTTCAAACCCCGACCACCACAAAAAAAATATGAGAGAATGTTGAGTGAATTTAATTTTAATAGTGTAAAATATAAATATAATATAATTTTTAGTGTCTTCTAAAAAAACATATTTTTTTGATATATACTTCTATACTATATATTTGACAATTAATGATCCTACCTTTGGACTTTGAATCCGTGAGTACATCAATTCAATGTTTGATCTGATTTTCTAAAGGGGCAATGTTAGAAGATTAGTCATGAACTATTAAAATTTAAAATGAACGGAAACACTAGTGCAAAATTGACATAAGAATTATGTGTATTATACCTATTTTATTAAAAAAAGGTGTGAAATATAAATAAGGTGGTAGTTTTGTAAATATATTG
>Ga0315914_1005163_pt1 | contig 19151 bp, 7 predicted proteins | sample MpolenodulesMG_FD_203920 | JGI IMG/M metagenome (GOLD analysis project Ga0315914, IMG submission 203920) | Medicago polymorpha root nodule microbial communities from Los Angeles, California, United States - elongated nodules | ecosystem: Host-associated > Plants > Roots > Nodule | place: USA... | reverse complement strand
AAAATTTTAAAGTTTCCCCAAATTGGGGGGTTTTGGGGGGTTAAACATACAAATTGACAATTTTGTCCTCATAATAATTCAAAATTCCAAATTATAATTTACAAGATAAATTACAAAGTATATCACAATGTATTGATTTTAAGAGAAAAAAAGAAGGTAAAATAGTAAAATTATCACATAAGCCCTCCATCTCCTTTCCTTCTTGGTTTCTTTAACTCCCAAACAAGGTGAAGGTTTTCCCTCTTTTCTCCCTTCCCTTCCCCTCCTAAGCCTTTCCTTCCCCTCCCCTCAAAACTCGCAAACAAAGCCTTAAGGGATATGAAAAAACAGAGGAAGATGAAAGGGTTAGGGTTAATCGGTGACGGCGGCGGTTTGATGGGCAGTGGCGATGGACGAAGAATTAGGGAGAAGAGTTTATGCAATGAAATTTTGTTAGGGTTTTCAGGTTTTGTGCGATGGAACAGTTGACTGAAGTGTGAGAAGAGGGAAAAGGGTTAGGGTTAACCCGAAACCCCCAAATCGCCCTTGAAACGGTTTAAAATTTAGGGTCCGTGGTTTTCTTGTTTAAAATAAGATAGCGGATCAGAGCCCGCTACGCCGCTATTGCAAACTTCTTTGCTATAGCCATGTGGCCGCTCTGCCGCTATAGCACGTTTTTGACTACCTAGATAGGAGTTGTGGAGTCGGCGTTAGTGACACTATTGGAGTTAGTTTTGGTACACTCAGTGTAAAACGTTATACCCTATCTACCAATCGCAACCAATCATATGTATGACTTCAAAAGTAGTTATGAAGTCAAATGTTTTTGATGATTTGATAATTATGATTGATAGTCATATTTTTTGTAACTTAATTCTTGCAATGAGAGGGTAAAACTCTATATTATTTTTCTTTTGTTGAGGGAATTTGATTAAAACTCTATTATTTGATTAGTTTCCTTTCTCCTTAGCCACTACCAAATCAGAAAATCAAAATTCAGTCATTTATATATTTTAAAAACTACGTCATTGAGATAAGGTCTTTTCCCTGTTATGGTTGAAAACTTCAAATTCAAATTGTGCTTACATTTTAGTTATTTTGCTTATAGATTTTAATGCGGTTCTAAGAGCAGGATCCAGTGCCTGCAATATTCTGTTTTAGACATCTGCAATTGATTGTGTGCAACAAAGACCAATGTTTATCTTTGAGTAAATTTACATGCTTTGAGAATGTAATAAGCATTTTCATTCAGCTCGACTCTTAATATATCTGTTTGAGACCAAAAAACATTTGCTGGTACATCCTATTGGCTCTGTCAGTTTAATTTCAATTTGATACAGATGTTTTGTTAAACAAAGAGATTGCTGTTTTACGTTGAATGCTTGTTTTAGACAACAAGAAAGTTTTGCTAAGAAGAATGTTGTGGAGGGTAGCTCCCTTCTTCAAGCTCTAGGCTATTTTTCTGTGTGTTTTTTTATAACATTTACGTTTTAGTAGCATGAAGAAAATATAACTATTAGAGAGAGAAGGGAAAATAGGAGAAGGATAAAACGGAATCCTCCGAAACAAAATATGCTATATACAAATGAAAAGTAGGAATGTAACAAGGCCTCGCAAATGTTGCCTTGAAATTAATCATGAGTAAGTAAAAAAACAGATCCCAAAAATAACCTGGGGTGGTGGGGGACGTAACTCTACAAGGGGTTTTAGACGGGAGAATGTCCTTTTATTAATCATAGTCCATCCAGAGCCTTGATTCTAGGATAAGGGGGACCGAATTTTGAAAAACATGTAACTCTTTCAGCAATACATACCAAATGTAAGTAAATAAAAAAAAGTATATCCTGTATGTAAAACTAGTGGTGCATTTCAGTAGTTTTTTTTTGGACAAAATCACTTGATAATCTTTGTTGTAGATGCATATTACAATTGTGAAGCACCCACCACACCACCTATGAATGTAATTGATGAATGCGTCTAAAATTATCACGAGATCAAAAGTGATTCTTTAATAGGAGAAAAACAATTTTTGGTGGGTTAAAAAAGGGAAAAGTTGTGTCTACTTGAATATGATGAAGATTTTTTAATAGAAAAGTAGTTGCCTTGGCCCATGTGGAGGCTCCGCCGTTGCTTTTTGGGTTGTGCTGGGGGGGTGGGGTGGGTCTGATATCTTAATGTCGAACTGTGCATGTGATTTAATTGGGAATTCCATGTGCCATACTTATGGGATGAACTTTTATTTCTGGATAAAAAGGGTTTTGAAGGAAATCAACGATTGGTACCCGTGATTTAGATTCAGCTTTACACAAATTGAAGGGGGAAATACTTCTCATCGATCTTATCTCTCGAAACTCAAATAATTTCATATTCTTCAGTTCTGTATTTGTTTGTTATTGTATGATGTCATTCTCACCTACTTTAGGTATTAGCATTTTAGGACACTTTTAATTACACGCTAGTAAATTTTAACTTCATTCTGTTGATTTTAATAATGTTGCATTGTTGCAGCCCAACAGAGGTAGAACACTCCATCCTTGAAGATTTAAGGAACCGTGTACAACTTAGTAGTGTTGCACTGCCATCAGTTAGCTTTTATACTTTTATCAATACGCATAATGGGTAATGTCTACTACATATTTTTCAATATTATTTATTATGTTCGACTTCTGTGACTTAATGCTAATATTTTGGTCAACTGTCTCAGTTTAAGCTGTTCATCAATATCCCATGATGGATCATTGGTTGCTGGAGGATTTTCTGACTCATCACTAAAGGTCTTTTTAATATGCATTCCCCATCATCCATCTGTCTCGAAGAATACCCTCTATCAATAGAGTTTTATCTTGGTTGATGACTGGATTTCTGATAATTTTTCCGATTTTATGCACAGGTTTGGGACATGGCAAAGCTTGGACAACAACCCTCCAGTTGTGAGTTTGAATTTAGTTATTTCTTTTGTTTAGACTAATCTATGACTAAACTAATCTATGACTCATGCATTCTTTGTTTGATAAACTTGGATGTGGTTGGAAACAAGTATAACGATTGAAAGACTATTTTTTAATGTGCTTCATTGAACCAATATAGTTCAAACAATGCACTGAATGAATCAACTCATTTATTAATGGAAGATACTCTGATATTACTTTATATATTATAAAACTTTGGCTTAAATATGTCATTAGTCCCTGCAAATATAGTGGTTTTTGGTTTTAGTCCCCTACAACTTTTTTTGTTTGCATTTGATCCTTGCACAATAAAAAATCTTTGCTTTTCATCCCCAACGTTATTTGAACATTAAAAACATTTCTGAAACTAACGAAGGGACACATTGGACAATATAAACGTGCCACATGGATCCCATTTTATGATTTTTAATTTATTCTTGGCAGCTTTACAATTTAATAAATAGTTTTATTAATTAATAATACAAATAATATTAGATTTCCTCATTTTCTTCCTCGTGTTTACTTCATCCATTTCAGCATTTCCACCCTCCACTAAGTACTAGCTAGTTTCTTCCTTTTTTTCAACAATCAAACAAACACAATTTCTGCAAAAAAAGACTTATTCTGAACGTTAAAAAAAAAGTTCTTGAGTTGTCGCATCATACTCGTGGTTGTTGATTCCACTCACAATACCGAAAACCGAAACCCTAATTTCCTCAATCCCCACCAAAAAGCATCTAAAACTTTTTCCCCAAAAAATCAAAGAAAGCCGTATTTCAATTTTCCCGTCGAACACTTTGGGTCGGCAGCTTCTCTTCGGAAACGTTTGGAAATAAAACCGGTTCCTAAGGTTCGTTGCGACTCTTCATTGGTCGCCGGGAATGTCCATGGGTTGTGATATTGTCTGTATTCGTGATGTTCCTTCAACACTTGCGCTTTTGAAAATACTGATGTCCATTAAATCGGCTCCAATCTTTAACTCTGCCAAAAATAAATGAATGTTTTTTTACAATATTTGAATTAATTTAAAATCATAAAGTGGATCCACGTGGCACATTGTTATTGGTCCAGTGTCCCTCCGTTAGTCTCAGAATTTTTTTTTAACGGTCAAATAATGTTTAGGGATGAAAAGCAAAGTTTTTTATTGTGCAAGGATCAAATCCAAAGAAAAAAAGTTGCAGGGACTAAAATAAAAAACCACTATATTTGCAGCGACCAATGACATATTTAAGCCTAAAACTTTTCACTGTATCATACATAAAGAGAGGGGCTGAAAGATACTTGGTAGTTTTTTTTTTTTTTTTTTTTGTAGTTTAAGAATATAACATAGGCCAATGTGGTCATTCTGTTTCCAAATGTTTGGGAAAAGATTTAAGGAGATGATCTTTGGGTTTTTTTCTTGTTGTGCTGGGTTATTAGAACCCAAACATAAGTGATGTTATTATAATTTATATGCAATGAATGGTATTAAGACAATAATGGTAGTCATCTTTTAGCTGATATGCATACCAAAGAGGCTATTAATGCTAAAAAACACGGCTTTTGCTTAAACTTTAAAGCACCAGTGCATGTATAAAAGAATTTGATAGTTGTGTTGAACAAAGCCATCACCGAGTTTATGATAACTCATGCATTGCTTTTTATAATTGTCCTGTTATCAATTCTTCCATCCTCAGCTCTTTCACAGGGTGAGAATGATACGTCACAAAACGAACAGATGCTAGGAAAAAGTGGCGGGAAAAGACAGTATACACTGTTTCAAGGTCACTCAGGGCCTGTTTATGCAGCCTCTTTTTGTCCTGTTGGAGATTTTATACTTTCATCCTCAGCAGATTCAACAAGTATGTTTACTCATCTCGTTTGAATATTTGTCTGCAATGTTTCTTCTTTGCTTTTGGCATCGTATTTTTTTTGTTTATTTCATATTGTAGTTTTAATTTTGGGTTTTAAATGGATTATGCAGTTCGTTTATGGAGCACAAAGCTTAATGCCAATCTTGTTTGTTACAAGGGCCATAATTATCCTGTTTGGGATGTTCAGGTAAATCATTTTTTCTGAAACTTTATTTTGATGATGAATGTAGAAACGGCATGCCAAACACTTGAATAAAATATTACATTTAATAACGTGACATATTCAATTTTTCCACTTGCTTTGAACAAATAGAGCATGTGCATGTGTGAGAGTGCGAGTAAGATAGTAATTATTTTTACAACGCTCTCAAAATGTCCTCTTAATATAATTCACACTATTTCTTGCATCTTTCTGTATGTATACATTATGAATATGAGAATAAATTCATTTAGCAACAACAAAGAAGTGTACAAAAGGATAGGAGTATTAGAGGTCCTTCTTAAATTAAAAGGATAAAATATCCAACGTCAGAGAAAATAAGACATTAATTTTGCAAGGCTACCCAATCCCTCAAAGTATCTGTTTTTTTTAAACCCTCTTTATTTCTCCGGCTCTCTGTTTCTTTTTAGGCTAGAGAATCGACGTCTGTTAATGGCAAGATATTGTATGCACATATATTCTTGAAGGTTGTGTTTATTTCTTTTTTCTGGATGCAGTTCAGTCCCATGGGTCATTATTTTGCCAGCTCTTCACATGACAGAACTGCTAGGGTTTGGTCCATGGACAGGATACAACCCTTAAGAATAATGGCAGGACACTTGTCTGATGTTGATGTGAGTTATTATTAATCAATGCTTTCTCTTGTTCTAATTTTCTCCAGGATTTGTTCTCTACAGCGTTTATATGTTTCCCTAGCTCATTTGATTTTGTATTTACATCTGGTGATTTAAGAATCCATGCCTGTTTTATACTCTTAATTAGTGCGTCCAATGGCATGCCAACTGCAACTACATCGCAACTGGTTCCAGTGACAAAACAGTTCGACTATGGGATGTGCAGAGTGGAGAGTGTGTTCGGGTTTTTGTTGGTCACAGGGGTATGATCTTGTCTTTGTCAATGTCTCCTGATGGTCGCTATATGGCGTCTGGTGATGAAGATGGCACAATCATGATGTGGGACCTCTCTAGTGGCCGCTGTGTCACGCCTTTGGTTGGTCACACATCATGTGTCTGGTCACTTGCTTTCAGGTGATACTCCACCTCAATCAAAATATATTAACTTCATACTTGTGGACACTAAAGGTCGGTTGCTATCATGCTTTAAACTAATGCTATTCATAATTATTGGATGTATCAGTTCTGAAGGTTCTATTCTAGCATCTGGTTCTGCTGATTGCACTGTAAAATTATGGGATGTAAATACGAGCACAAAAGTTTCTAGGACAGAAGAGAAGTAAGTTTGTCTAACATGGCAAAATATAGAGTTTTGTTCTTATATTACTAATTAATTTTTCCTTTGGCAGAAATGGGAATACTAACAGACTCAGATCGTTGAAGACCCTACCAACGAAATCCACTCCTGTGAACACTTTGCGGGTAATGTACAGTATTGTATGACTATATGTTTATCCATAGATTTTGTCAATAATCTTATGATTTGATGTTTGTATTCTGTTTTTGGATGCAGTTTTCTCGAAGGAATCTTCTTTTTGCAGCTGGAGCTCTTGCAAAAAATGCTTAATATATTCCGAGGATGCCAAGTCGGATAAAAATGTTAAATCATGTACACATTTTTTTATACAGGATTTTTTTAATGTAAATTTTGTAATCACATTTTTGTTGTCCATCTAATTTATATACCTTTATAATGTAGTGTTAAACTACTGACCGGAGATTAAAGATCATATTGTTGCTACTTCAAAAGCCAAATATAAGTTAAATTGTTAAAACTAAAAGATTAAAACGAACTTGTGCATAAATTAGCTGGTGTACTTTTGAGAATCCAATTTGCATCTGGGAACATTGAAGTATATTATTAACGCTTGTTTCACGTAATGCTTTTTCTTTGAATCGAGTTTACCTAATATTTGAAATGAAAGACATATATGACATCAGGTCCTATCTTAAAATCATGTTAAGTTGTTGCAGTATCCACATTATAACATTACTCTAATTCCTTCAACAACAAAAAAAACGATTACTCTAATTCATAACAATTTGTTCTTTTCAACACCTATTTGAAACGTTAACAGTAATTTCTGAATTTAATTTATGTGACTTCATTAAAGAACAACAAATAACAATTGATTTCTGATTACAAATCTCTGTGCATTGGTGTATATCACTCATTTGAAACAAGCTTCATAATCTATTTAGCACACAATTCAAATAAAAAGATTATAAATTGCAATTAATTTCAGAATGCAAATTATTACGAATAATAATACGCACCATTCATAAAAAGAAAAAAGCTCAGACAAACTGAGAATAACCACTTGACCAAAAAAAAACTGAGCATAACCATAGCATATATTTTCAGGAGTAAACAAACTGGTGATGTATTGTAAATTTGATTCCTGAAGTGAAGTGACTGGAGCGATCGTCATTTAGAAGATTGAGAAATCATAGCCAAATACTACTAGTTACGATTTAATGATTTTATAATTTATTTTTTTAGGAAATGATTTATAATTTTGTATATATATGATTTTAACTGTGAATATGTATAATCTCTCAAAAATAAAAATAAAAACCGTGAATATATAAATCTTTATTTTCTATAAAAGGTGTAGTTTGAAAAATAATTTTAATATTGTGAATTCAGAAAGAAAGAAAAAGACTCAACCACTTAGTAATGTATCAAGGCTTTGTCCCCTTGAGCTCAGCTCAGTTGGTATGAACAATGCATAAAATATGCAAGGTTCCAAGTTTAAACCTCGGCCACCACAAAATAAAAAGGCTTTGCTTGGTTGGGAAAGAATCTGAGGATAGACAAAAGTTAATGAAGCCCACACCTTATTAACATCCTCCTGATTACGAAAGAAAATGAGAGAAACTTGCTTTATTTTGTTATTCGAATTATACCCACCTAATGTACCCGAATTATTTTTCACAAGAATGTCACCCATTATCCTCCACTTTAATACCCGCAAAAGAAACAACGGCCATAAGTCCCCGTGAGCATAGTTCAGTTGGCATGGACAATGCATTGTTATATGCATGGGTTAGGGTTCGAACCCCGAACACCTCACTTATTCACTTTATAAGATGAATTCTAGCCACTAGGTTACCTAACCAAAAAAAAAAAAACAACGGCCATAAAAACAAACACCTAAGTTCTCGATTAATAAGATTTTATGTTCAACTTAACTAAAAAGATTTTATTTTATTTTTTTGAAAAATAATATACTCATTTGACAACCCACAAACTATAATTTATTTTAATCAAGATTTTGGAGTTTGTCGTCCATTTAAATTCCACAAGACTCAAAAGATTAATCTTTGAGTTGCACACAAAAAATACCTGTTTACACCCGAAAAAAAAGAAAAAAAACTCATTTGATAGAATGTCTTGGCAGTGAACAGAGGTGGTGGTGGGTGCCTCTTCTCTTTAGGAACTACTTCCCTTCCCCTTCTTAAAAAATCTCGTAATTTCGAAAGTGCATTCATGAAGAAAAAAAAAATTATATCTCATTGCAGTGACATTTTTGCAACTTCTTTCTATTTAAGTCTCAAAATACAAAATTTAGGATTTAAATCGTATTTTTAGAGACAATTTGTTGTCCATTTAGATTTCATAAGACTAAAAAGGATCGGTCTTTGCAGCTGAATGATACCCAATTTACACCAGGAAAAAAATTACTCATTTGATAGAATGTCTTGGCAGTAAGTAGAGGTGGTGGTGGGTGCCTCTTCTCTTTGGGACTTACTTCCTTCCCCTCGCCTTCTTAAAAAATCTCTCATAATTTCAAAAGTACATATAATTTAAACCACGTTGCAGTAACACTTTTGCAACTTCTTTATATTGAAGTCTCATAATACAAAATTCAAAATTTGAATTGTATTTTTATGGAAAGTTGTCATTCATTTGAGTTCTTGAGTATACACCCAAAAAAATTATACTCATTTGACATAGGAGTAACTGGAGGTGGTGGTGGATGCCTCTTGTCTTGGAGAATTACTTCTCCTCCCCTTCTTGAAAAATCTCTCTTAATTTTAAAAGTGCACTCATGAATAAAATAAATTATACCTCGTTGTAGTGACATTTTTGCAACTTCTTTATATTTAAGTCTCAAATACAAAATACAGAATTTAAAACGTATTATTCTTCCTACAAGTAAGAATACTAAACACTTAACCAATTTCATATAAATAGTTTATCGTATTTATACATTTTTAAATTTATTTTAGCTCTAATGCATTATTATTTCCGCTCTTTTTATTGCGCTAATGTTTGAAAATTATAAACGGTGTTTTTTTTAATAAAATTTTGATTTTGATTAAAACTAAAAAATATATAAATGTTTGTTGCTTTCAAGTTATAAAAATCAAACCAACCATGATTATCTATTTCAACGACGCCGACAATAATACAATATAACACAAAAAATATAATCTAACTTCTTTTTTTAATGACACCAACAACAATTTTATTATAGAAAAAGTTGTTTAAGGATATAATTGGAATGATAAAAAAGTAAGTATAAATATACTCATCTAGTTTGTTACACTTTTTAAATGATAAACGAAAAAAATATATATATTTATTCATATCGTTTTTTTTACATTTGTTTTAATATGTAAATTTATTCTTATCTATTTGTTACATGTGTTATTTGTATTAAAAATTAAGGGTATTTCTGAAAAGAAAAATCTAACCCAAAAGTATTGAAAGAGGTAGTTTTCTTTATATATTAAGGATATTTTTGGAAAGAAAAATCTAACCCAAAACTGTTGAAAGAGGTAGTTTTCTTTATATATGGTATAGATAAAAGTTAAAAAAACTTTTAAATTTATTGATGAGGTAGTTTTAAATTTTAAAAACTTTATATTATAGTATAGATATGAACTCAACATAGATATCTCTCTATTCACTTTTTATTGATGAGTAAAGTAGGTCTCTCAAAAAAGAAATTGATGAGTAAAGTAGTTGTTACTTTAATATCATTCCTTAACTAGAAATTTATTGCAAGTTACTTTTTTTTAATGAGTCAAATCTTTCTCTTCTATGTCAATATCTTCTGCCAAAAAAAAGTTGTAAGCTATACTCGAGGCAGTTTTAGGCAATAAATTAAAATATTTCACTACCCTCGTGAAAGAAGAATCGTCAAAATAATTAAATCGTTGCAAATATATAGAGGTGTGTTAATTGAATAACCATTTGATCGACAATTTTTGGGACAATCATAATTTTACAAAGAAAAAGAGGTATTAACACAAAATCCAAAGCAACAGAGAGAAGGTAAAAACATAAGGTGAGTAAGAAAGAGATAGTTGTCACAAAAGTTGTCAAAAAGTGATTGTACAAATATCATTTCTCAATATATAACTTTACATGTCATTAGTTTTATAATTAATGCTAAATAAACATTCAATCTCTCCAACCCAGCACCTCAAAACAATTATTAATTAGGTCTCAACAATAACTCTATATCATTATATTTTAACAATAATTTATATATTTAATAATAATTATATAATTTTAAAATATTAAAGTAATTTAATTATAAATTATAAAAGAAGCGAACATTTTTCTAGTTTTATTAACAATTAAAAAAAAGTTAAAACTTGAAAAACAATATAACATAAATGATGATAAATTACATAATCTAAATAAAAACTAATCTTGTTGACTGTCACTCCCAAAGCGTTGCCACTATTTTTGTTGACGATTAAATATTACTCTTGCAACTATTATATAATTTACTTTTTATTATTAAAATAATACAACAATTGAATAGAGAAAAGAAATAGAATTAATTTCCCTAAAAAAATAGAATTAATTGTACATGTGAGACTCATGAGTAATAGGAGAGAAATGGTGCCTATAAAAACATTCATCTTCATAAGCAACATATTTATTGTTGTCACAATGGGGGTGCCTATTTAGCATAATGCTAAATATGGGAAGGACCCCGTTGTAGATGGTCTAAGAAATAAAAACAACATAGCTCCAAAAATGAAAAGGTCAATATAAAGAAGTGCTGATACATGATCATTAACCTTGATGGCACAAACACGCCCTCAGGGTCTTTATGCGAGTTGATTATTATAGGGTTTTGGAGGGAATGGTTCTAGAGGGCAATGTCTATATTTCTATATATTTAAAAGAACAAAATTATACATAAACATATATTATAATGTCGTTCTTTTTATTTTATTTTTCTAAAATATCAAATATATTAAAATATAGGCATAACCCTCCAAAATCATCCCCTCCAAAAACTGGCTCACAAACATATCCTAAATCTTGTGTTCTTCCCTCAAATAATAAGCTCTAAGTTTTGTGCACTCTATGTTGTAGAGACAAAAAAAAATGCTCAGAGGAAACATATGTCAAAACAAAACATATTTGACAATTTAATAATTTCCATTAAAAAAAAATATCAATATGGTTAGTTTTACTCGACCGAGACATAATAATATACTTTGAATATGCCCACCTGCTGAGATTAGAAAAGATCCAGCACAAACCTCCTGCAAAAATCATAAGATGTTTAATTAAAAGATAAAGCAGGCATGTAATTAATTAGTCACCAATTATTACTAGATAATACAAAGTCAAAGGCATATCTGACACAAGGAAACTATAAGCCAACCTAAGACCATCTCCTTCAAAGTGCCAAAAGGTAGTCCAACCTACAAGGTTGCATCCTAAAGATCATTAAATCTTTAGAAACGACCACACCCTTAAAACACATTAAGCAAGGGAACAAAACATCATTATATATAATACTCCCTCCGTCTTTTAATGTAGGCACCCGTTTCCTTTTTCACATTTCTTAAGAAATGTTGTCAGTGTAATTAATGTGTCTGTTTTGTGTGTTAATATTATCAAATTGTCCTTTGTTTGTATGTGTATTAAATTTGACTTTTCATATTTCAAGACAAGTTAGTAGTATTAATTAGGGGTATGTTGAAGAAAAAATAATAAATGCATCTAGTAATTTGAAAGGGGGTTTACATTTAGGGACAAAAATAAAATCAAATGAGGACTTGAATATAAGGACGGGGGAGTACATACATTCATTCATTCAACAAACTCTAGGCTAGCTTTAAAGCACCAAATATCATATCAATGATTCCCCTCTCTTTACCTCAAGGTTCCAAAGAAATGAACACCAAGAAGAAACCGAATAAATTGATCGTGTTCATTTCTTTGGAACATTGGGATAAATTGATGATGTTTATTTTATACCATCTATCATCCAAAATGTTATTTGGCATCTCAACTAAAAAAATTGATGCATGGTGTTTCTTACACCTAAGCCTAAGACCATTTTCATTTTCCAAGACATTAATTTAATCTGTTCAAAGACTTCTGATACCGTAGCCACCATACCTAACAATATAGTCTCATTGATTGCAGCCCAACCAGACCAAACCAAAACATAGCATGCAAAAACAATATTAAGTATAATTACATGCTTATTGAGTATAATTAAACTTGTTTCCACTGTTATCAAACTAAAACAACATTATATGTTTGATGAGCAATAACCTGTAAAAACAAATGAAACTTATTCGTAAACAAAATGTTTTTCTTTGAAAATTTAATGAAAGAGATGTATATTAAACAAAACTTCTCCTAAGTAAATATCCATGGCATCTGAATTACAATAGCATTAAATGCTTGAATAATTGAAAGACAAACGATAAATACAAAGGGAAATCCACAGATCTTACCTTCACAAACAATTTATATACATATATAGGAATTGCAAAAATTATGAATAAGATTTCCATAATGGCAACCATCACTTGTTTCTTGAAGTTACCAAGTTTCCATATACCACGACCAAAAGAGAAACATATGCAATTTTAATTGTTGTACACAAGGATTATACGAAGTAAAGAAACTAGATTCCCCTATTATGTGATCATTAACACATGAGTCAACAATCCAAAAGAGTGACTAGGAGCGACATTAAGGAGGGAAGACTATAAAAATAACCTTTCTAGACTATGAAGCAGGCAAGAGGTTTGAAACAAAGGCTTTGTTTGGGAGATTGGAGGGGAGGGAAAGGGAAGGGAGGAGGGCTTTGGGGCTGGGAAATTTAGGGGAAAATGGAGAAAAACTTTACAATTTTTGAAAGAGTATTTTACTAGAAAATGATAAAGTAATTCTTATGATTGATATATTTTTAATTTTGAGAATATTTATAACAACATTATAGATTAAATTTGAAGAATTCATATAAACCCTCCAAAAACCATGCTCCTATACAATCTTCAAGTTCTCCCAAAGATTTTGTATTATGAAGAAAAATTAACCCGGTTCTCTATTTATTTCACTTACTCCTTCCTTTTTTCTCAAAACCCTCCACTTCCTTCTCCTCCAAACTCGCAAACAAAGCCTAAACGAGTTTGTACAGTTACGAAAACAAACCCAAGATAAAATGCTTCTTTTGGTATGAAGGAGCTTGGAGATGACAACATTTGCCTTTCCTTTTCCCATTTGGAGGTTTCCTATGGAGTTTACCATCAATGTTGTGATAAATTGAGATACCAACAATAAATATCAACAAAGATACCAACAATATATAAAGGAGAGGCCGATTAAAACCACCAAAAGGACAGAGGAGAGGCAGTCGAGAAAGTTGGGAGAAATACACGACAAATGTAACACAGCATGGCAACATATGGATTTTACGTGTCAGGAACATGTGTAGATTGTGAAGGCACATGAGAATGTGTGTGGTGAAACTCAATCACACGACTTCAGGGATTGGTCGATCTCTGGTGGTGAGTCTCGTGATAGGGTCATCATCACAAAAAATATGATGTATAGTGCATTCAAATAGGTGTGAATTGTGAATAGTAGGGGTTAAACAAGAACTATAATGAATGAAAAAGGCACAATGATAGAAAACAATGACGATCCAAATTGCATTGAAGAAGCGAAAATCTTCAATGAGGGTGTGAAAAAACAGCAAAGTCGATAACTTTGTTTTATTCGAAAGCAAAATCCAAAAACCCAGAGCTAGTGATACCATGTTGAAATTATTGTGGCAAAACTGAATAGATATTCCATTAGAGAGAGTTATCCTTTTATAGGAGAAATGCATAATGTGAACTCCTAAAATTAAGGAGTGATATCATCAACAATAAACAAAATAAAATAAAATTATGCAATGGTATCTTCTGTAGGTTGTTATATTTTACTAAATATGCAATGGTCCGACTTGAGACCATTTTTTGAGACCCATATTAAAAACACCCCTATTTTATATAGATATTTTTAACATCAATAAGAGTTAATATTAGAAAGGAAACACAACGGGTATTATAACATAAAATACAAGAGATCAGTGTCATCACATTCTATCTGGATACAACTCATCTAGAACTCGTCACTTGAAAGACATTTCAACTCTCTGTAAAAGTAACAAGTTCTAGCCTCCCCCTCGAAAATCATCTCCAATATACAACATTAATATGCACGTCTTATATACTCGACTCCCGATTAGAAAAGATACAATCAACCCAAAGACCTTGTAATACCGACTAAACAAAATATGTCGTATTATCATCCTCCCTCACTTAACTGTCCTAATTCCCCGACGCCACACAATCAAGAGAATAGAATGTACACACTGAAGTTTGAGACAAGTTATAACATGCCTAGTCTAAATCCTATCAAAGAGAAGTTGTCAAGAGAAAAGGCTAACCTTTAGTTGTGGTAGGATTCCAAATATGCTAGAAAACAAAGGATTCTTCCTCCACAAGATTCTTCTGGGTGTAGGTGTTGCCTTGCAAGCAATGAACAAGTAGATTTGACCTACAAGATTCCTCCATTTATTTATATTAGAACTAATTGAAATGAATGAAATGAGATGGAATGAATTTAGTCATAGCAAATTACATTTTTGGAACATTATAAAATATGATATAGAATATAATGAAATAAGCATTTTATCCCATTTCAGATGATACACCTTTTATTGTCTCAATACTCATGTTTGGGTTCAATAGGGTTAAGCTAGTTATTTTCTTCGTTCAACCATGAAAATATCCCAACAATGAAGTGATTTTTTTTGGGCAGCAAATAATGGAATCATGATTCATCTCATTCCAATGCATATGCATTCCCCTCTCCATTAGATATCTAAAATACACTTGATTTTTCTATTTCGATGGCAGTGTATATTTTATATATCTTTCAAAGGAAATAAATTTGAAAATTAGGATAGCTGATAAAGAAAAACTCCAAAATCTTTTTTTTTTTTAACATCAAACTTTATTGGATAAGGAGCAAGTACAAAGAGTATTTAACCCACAACTCAGAAAAGGTACAAGGGATACTCAACCCACAAAAATCAAGCACCCTACATCAAGAAGTAAAAGAAAAAAGAGGGTTTGAAAGTCATTCAGAGAATAATCATGGTCCCCCAATTTTTCTAAGGAGAAATCATCGCCACGAGGTTACTTTGATGGCTTCTACTATATCATCCATCCCCAAAATTTTAAAGGAAAAAATAACATGATTATGCGCCTCCCATATCTTCCAAATTGTTGCATGTGAGATAAACATTAGACCTTTCTGATGCTTTTTAAAGCTCCAAAAACTAAGAGCCAATAAGCTAAGGCCTAACCACAACGAAGGCATAGGTTAAGCTATGTGCGGAACATCGCACTAAAGCACGCCTGGATCCATCTGAGTCGTTGAGCCCATCTCTAACCGCCTCCTACAGAGGCGTCGCATTTCATGGAGGCAGTTATTCTCCTACATGCCTATATTAGGGTGACGTAACGTCACCCCTAAGGTACGATTTACTCTTACCATGTTTCACACATATCCACATCACTCACATACTGACTGACTTGAGCGTCAGAGTGCTTCTCCTCTACCGTGAATACCACCGCAAAGGATCAACGTCCACCGAACGGAACGTTCAACACAACTGTACTCTTTTCTAGATCTTCATTGGACAGATCATAAATACTTAGATTAATCTAATCTGACTATATTAACACTTTCAGTTGATACAATAATCCAATAGAGAAATGGGGGATTTGAGATTATTAAAGACTTTCTATAGATTGATGCAAACTACCCAAATCTTACCACTACTTTAATAATCATATTTTTTGAGTAATACTCTAATAATCATATTGAACTGCAAAAGGTTTGTATTAAAATTAAAATGATGTTTGATATATATGCACATATAGACATAACCGGATATAATCACTTCCTTGTTAACCTTCAAAATAATTGGAAGAAAATAGCCAGTAGAAGCCACTGTATACAGAAGTGATAGTTATCTGCCCCGCTATGACATGATTTGATTTTATGACGATGCAACAGGAGTGTGCAATAAATTTTCATTATAAAGGCACAAAAGGAACATGCATGGTGTTATAATTCCATGTGTATGCTATTATCTGCATCAAACTCAGAAACAAAAATCAGGTCACAGGTAAAACATATATCACAAACGAGATCGTTTTTCCATATCAGATCACACTATTCAGATGAAATAGGAAAAACATATAAGTCAAGAAATATCAGTTGATAGTTTACTTTGTCATACAAACCCTACCGTCAATAGTAAAATACCCATTTGAAATTCCAGATGAACAATAAATCGGAATCTGTAGCATAACCTGAATAAGCACCACATAACATGAAAGTGAACCTCGTTAGAATTATCAAGAATCATATAAAATATGGAAGGGGTCCTATATAACGTGAATCTTCCTAAGCTGTTATGCTACATTTGCTAATAAGTAATATGTACATAATAATCTATAATTTACTTTCATCAACAACAAAAATTCTAGAATGTGTTTACATAATATGTATAAAGAAATTCCCACTTAATTTGGTATGATATATATAAAGCATCAAAAGTAATATTAAATTGAATCATTTGGTGATGACTAAAATATAATAGTAATAAAATCAATTGGATAACCTAAATTCAAACAGTATATTGAATACAAAAACACAGAAACGCCAAATTTAAGTAACGCAGTTAGTTTTATATAACCTGCTGTAGTAGGGAGTGGCGATCTTGCTTTTTGCATCGAAATATATTGAGAGAGAGAGAGGGGGGGGGGTTGAGTTTGGAGGTGATGAATGGGAACAGAACCAAAATGAAAGCAATTTCATGTGGTAGTGGAATTTGACAGAAAGATGAGTGAGCACGCAAATGCAAAGATATACATATATATCAAGTGTCTGTGTGCTCACTCTCTTCTGTCAATTTCTATGTCCCAATGGAGCAAAAACAAGATGGTTATATGAACAGCACAATAAAGAAAGCTAAAACTAGAAACCGTAAAGAGAAGAAAATAACCAAAAGGAGAAACAATTAAGGATTGAATCAGATCTGATCTGAAGGAAAAGGTAGGTCTGTGTCCATTAATGGAAAGGAAAAAACAAATGTGGATCTATACGGGACATTTTAGGGTTTGTTTTCAAAGAAAGAGAAAAGGAAAGATAAAATGAAAACATCAGATATTATAAGAGAAAAAAATCACAGAAGTGCAGGTCCAATCTGTCCAAATTCAACGAAAGCCTACTCTCTCTCTCTCTCTTTCTCTTTTCATGTCATTGATTTAAGTGTGGTGCGGTGATTAGACTGCTCTGAGAGAGGTTATTTTGTTGTGTTGTGTTCTGTGTCAATCTGTATCACAGTCATGCAAAACATGAAGATGACACCTTGCCAGATAATAGATCCTCTCACTCAATCTTCTCTGAAACAGAATCAAAGCAAAGAAGGAAAATGGAGGAGATGAATATGAAGGAAGAAGCAGCCTTTACAGTTTTTGTCCATTCCACTGACTCAAATAAATAGTGAAACGCCGCACACCAAATCACTTTCTTAAACATAATTCATCACTAATTAATGTGCATTATTATACTTGTAATCACCACGTCGCTCTCACTCTCTCTATATGTGTATCTTTTTGAATAAGTCAAGTCAACTATGAATACAGTGAAATGAGTGAGTGAGAGTAGTGCTCCTTTCCTTTTCTTTTGGAGAATGAATGAATGAATATTATTGAGTGGTGGGGGGCGGAGTAGGTACACAAAGAAGGAGGATTTCACGGCTATAGTTACGTGAGTGAGTCACTTATTTGTGTGATTCAATTGTAACCGTTGATGAAGAGGAGGAATTCATGCCCCGTTGCCATTGGATCTGTAACATCTGCTATGGGACCATTTACACGAATGAACATGGGGATGTTGTTTATTGAGAATGGAGCCACACCACACGTTAAAACTTAAAAGTAATTAACCCTCTCCTTTCCAAAACAACATAGGCATGTTGATGAACATGAGGTTTCATCGTTGTGTTGTGCTGTGTTGTGGCTACTCACCAGACCACACGTTAACAGTAGTAAACTAACCCTCTCCTTTCATTCATTTTGGCAACTTCTACATTGAATTGAGCTATCTACTATATCATTCCATCCTTCTTGGTTTAACAAAACAATGAAAAATGGGTTTGTACCACTTTTTTATTTTGATTATACCCATCAGTTCTTTAATTAACCTAAAAAGTGAATAAGAATGACCATCAAAGGTGTAATCTATAATATGCATGTATAAGAATGACCATCCTTCTCGTCGCTTGTCCTTTTGGGAACCTTTGCTGAACCGTATCAGATCTAGACTAGCGGGTTGGAGTTCAAAACATCTATCTTTTGGTGGCCGTCTAATTTTACTGAAATCTGTCTTGTCATCTCTGTCTGTTTACGCTCTTTCTTTTTTCAAGGCTCCAACAGGTATTATCTCCTCTATTGAATCTTTATTTAATTGTTTTTTTTTTGGAGGGGAGTGTTGACCACAGGAAAATATTTTGGGTGGACTGGAATTCTGTTTGTAGGCGAAAGGAGGTTGGTGGCTTGGGGGTAAGGAGAATTAGAGAGTTTAATTTAGCTTTACTAGGGAAATGGTGCTGGCGGTTGTTGGAGGATAAAGATAGTTTGTGGTTTAGAGTGTTGTCGGCGCGGTATGGGGTGGATGAGGGGCGGTTGAGAGGAGGAGGTCGTGAGGCCTCTGAGTGGTGGCGTGTTGTTAACAGTCTGAGTAGGGAGATTTGTTTCAGCGATCATGTCAGTCGCTATGTTGGGGACGGGAGGAAAACTCTGTTTTGGTCCGACGTTTGGTGTGGTGGGGTGTCTTTTAGGATCAGGT
>Ga0315914_1005160_pt1 | contig 19159 bp, 13 predicted proteins | sample MpolenodulesMG_FD_203920 | JGI IMG/M metagenome (GOLD analysis project Ga0315914, IMG submission 203920) | Medicago polymorpha root nodule microbial communities from Los Angeles, California, United States - elongated nodules | ecosystem: Host-associated > Plants > Roots > Nodule | place: USA... | reverse complement strand
AGCTTTTATTACTATTCAGTAAGGTGGTGATGACATACTTGGTTACTAGACAGTGCTCACCCTAGGCATAAAATAGATAGCATAAACAAAAAGTTTAATCATTCTATCACAATTACTCAATTAGTCCACATATAATAAGATATGATATTTTTCTAGGGAATATTTCCCACTAAGCTCGATTTTTTGTGATGTCTCAAAAGGGAATCATATTTGCATTAAGGGATATTAAAGCTTAATCATTATCCTTGACACACTTGTTTGCATCTACAAATATCATTGTAACATTCAATGTAATTGAATATATAGACCATATGTTAAGTTGTACATATATCCAACGATAATTTAGATGAAACAAATATTAGAACATTAGATGGACCTCTATTAACTACAAAGAAATGTATCATACGCTTGAATAAAAAACAGAAAATTGAAGTTAATCAATTTTTCAAGTGAAGAAAGACTTGAAGAGAGACATACCATAATACCACCGCAAATTTCTATGATATCCCTTGTTGTCAAAAGCTTTCTTTCATCAATAAATACAATTTCTCCAAGCATTTGAAATTCATTGTAAGCATGAAGAACTTGAAGTTTTGGGGCCTCAAAGACCAAATCTTCATGACTACAAATAACAGAGTCAATCTCTATAACTTCAACATTAAATGCAGAAACCAAAATCCTGAGCTCATTCACATTAGCAATTTTAATATATTTCAGACTTGGACTTACAATCTCAAGCTCATCTCTTAAGAAATCACAGTTCTCGACGGTAAGGTTTTCAAGAGATGAACAGTAAGAGAGAATATCGTGAAAAGTGTTCGATATAATACACACTTTATTAAGAGTAAGTGTTTTTAAAGTCTGTTGGGAATCAGGGGAAGGTGTAGTGTTAAAATGGTAGTTCTTTAACTCAAGAACCTTAACATTGGAGAAAACCTCAAAAGGTAAATCAATGGTTGATGCAGCAAGCTTTACATCCATGTCTGATATTCCTCCGTTACGATAATCACAAGATTCACGTTCTATTGAAACCTTAATTACCCCTTTTTCCTGTAATTTCCTCAACCACCCCACAACATCCGCACTTGCACAACTCTCAGGCAAGTGTCGAATGGTACAACTCTTCAAGGGACCAATATGACTGTCAATATTTGATGTAATCATCAAGGCTGCTTCAGCAATTACATCAAAATATTCCTCATTTCTAGGAGCTACCTGTCATGTATGAATTCCATCAATATGTATCATATCTCAAATGCCTTTGGGAATAAAATTCATTCATAACATTCAAAAAATGGAAGCTAAAATATGTAATTAGATTCTCTACGCCCTTCCTAGCTGACTCTCCATGAAAATATGAACCATTTGATTAATCTAATTATTCGTAAAGCATAAATTAAAACATAAATCATATAGTAAAAAATACATAACTTATTTTACTTGATTTCCATAAAAAATTACCTTGCGCTCCATAGCCATTGTAAGGCGGTCAACAAGTGGAGAATTTTAAATGTAATCTTCAATCAAAGACTTCAACATTTGTCTTTGGTCAAAATTAAGATCATGAGCATTCTTCCACAATGTCTCCCATCGCTTGGAAAGCACACTTGTTCTAACAACCTCCATGTATGGAAGTAGATAAATGATAGAACCTAAAAGTGCATCAGGAAGATTGCTGATCAAATCTACTTCTTCCTCCTCTGCAACTTTCACTTTTTTTTGTTCTCCTTCATTCATTCTTTCGTGTTCTTAAGTCTTCTTTTATTATTTTGTGTAATGAGTTTAGCCTGCAATAAGTTCTTATATATTAGGTTTGTAACATATATTATATGTAGTAAGAAATGATAAGAAAACAACAAGTTGATAAACGTGAATTGTGCTTAGCTTTAAAAGACAACAAGAGTTTAAAGATTACAAAAACCATATATTGTAGTCAAACCCATAATAAATAGCACTATTTTATATTATTATTTATTCTATTCAGTCAACTCTTAATTTGACAATTTATTTAATGAATTTGTATTCAGTTATATTTATGTGTTTGAATTTTAAATACATTTTTAGTATTTTTTTTTTACAAGAGCTTTACTATATCTTTATTACCTAAAAAACACTATTATTTATATTCGGTCATATTTGGTGTTTGAATTTTAAATTTAATAATTTTTTTTAGGGGAAATAATTTATGACTATTATTTATTTATTTTTTCCAAATATTGTTTGGTACATTGAGTCAGACGGCAGTAAAGTGAAATGATGTATTTTCAGAAAAATTACCAACATAACATTTTACCAAATACTCTAGGTCTTCTAAGAGACTTTAGAAAAACTCAAAGTAATTTCTAAAATGCTTTTTTGTTCAAACAATTTTCCAAAATAGTTTCATTTAGGACTAAGTAAAATGTTTTTCTTTCAATTTTTTGACAGAGTCTCCTTTGTGTCTATATCGTTTGGCATAGACTTTGGCTCAGTCAACCTAACATAAAATCATTTACAAAATATTTTCGCTAGCTGTAGCTCAGACATTTTGAAAATCACTTGGACAGTGTAGATCGATCACAAATTGTGACAATGATTTTGACAAATTTCTAAATTTTTTAATAAATTGATACATCGTTAGAACGTAGCAAACCACACATCTATTTCGACCGTCTTGACGAGGTCGATCTAATGATCAACTCAATTAAATATTTTAACAGTTAAAAAATGACAAAAATACCCTTCTAAGGCGCGTCATTTGTTCTTGACAAATTTTTTGAAAACTAATTAGTTGAATCCATAGATCAGCTCATCTAAGACATATATATCTAATAATATTTACAGTTCAAACATTTTCGAACATCGTTAAAATTTGAAGACAATCTAATCACATATGTTATTACATTTTCAAACTCACAAGGATGATAAAAAAATATATTAACAAAGCGATGAAAGCACTAGCACAAGAAAAATGACACCCCTTTAAAAAAGGGTGTTAACCGTCGAAAATCGTAGAGAAAACAAACATGATTACCTCTTTGAACCACTCTGAGTCACATGCGGTTGATTGGTGTCTTGTGGGAACTTGGATCTGAGACTTTGTTCATGCAATTTGGTTGAGAAAAATTGACGGCAAGACAATGGTGGTGGTGGCCGCAGCTGGAGATAAGAGAGTGAGGAGAGAGAAATTTTTTGGTGAAATGAAATTTGGGAATGGAAACAACTTAATAATGTTCTGGACTGCTAAGAGACTATACTCCAAGCCCAAAGTTTAAAAAACAGGCCGAATCCACTTAAGCCTAACTAGAGCTATTCATACCCTCACCTCATCGGGAGGTGTGCATAATCGAAATGCCTCTCACAAAATTCAAACTATAACACGCTGCAGTTACTAACCACCCCCTATGAAACTGTCAACCAACAACTATACAACAAATCATTTTAAAGAATCTCACCTCTCCACTATACAAGAGTTCTTTTTCAGTCCTCTAAGATTCAAATTAATCTACAATTAACACCCCCTATATTCTACCCTTAAATTCTCATTTGAGTGTCTGAGTTCCCACAGGTATACCCCCTATCACCCTAGCTACAACTTCACAACAAGCTCATCGCAACATACAATAATCTCCTGATCACATCAAACCAATGGTGTTGTATGTGGGAAACTGTTTTCCCAATCTTTTCTCGTCAAAAGACCGAAACCACCAAATTCAATTTTGCTTATGGAGGATTTCGATCTTTTTCCACTTCGTCAAGATTCGCAACAAATCCTTTTGATCAAAGGAGAATACACTCATTTATCTCCAATTTTCATGAGGAAATATTGACCAGCTTGGAAACAGATGTATGCCTTTGACAAACTAGTCTTGCTTTGTTTACTTAATTTTTTTCAACTTAGACCTACCATACAATGGACTTGACTCTTCTTTAATAAGAACCAAAATAGTTTTAGTCAACAATCTCTGTCAACTTCCTAAAACAAGGAATTGGTACAACAATGTTATTCGATAGGTGACACACCTATCCGACAATGTTAAGAACAATTTTAGCTTACCATCAAGACGAGTGTTCTGTCACACGAAACAATTGTTCCCGCATCCTTGTTGATTTAGCTTATTGTTTTATTACCTAGTACTAAATTGTTAGACTTCACATATTACTTTGCTCGCCTTTGCAAAATGTTGCAAGTCCATAAACTATAATTTGAAGATTACAACCTAAAAAGCTATACATTATGTTCAACTAACAAAATATATTCTATTTAATTTGTCCAAAGATAAGTATGCAAGGATTGTATTTTTAATATGGCATTCCATCACAATGACCAAGCGTTTCTGACATCACAAGGATTTTACCTTTTTGGTAAAATTCACTTGGACACAAGCTCTTAACAAGTGACATGTCGTACAGACCAGTCGTCCCTAACATCATCGTATGTCCAACTTCTTATAAGCATGGTAATTTGGACATCTTGTTATGCATGAAACAAATTGTAGGTGACTGAAAGCCTTAACCTCAACATGCCAACAAGAACTTGAAACAAATATCTCCCACTAAATTATGTTGAATGATAATTAATTTGGTGACATAAAAATCTTACCAAAAAGGTAGTGCACATAACTCTTTAAACCATTCAAATCACTTTACATTCTTGTCTTTTATTTCCCGTTCTTTACATTTTTAGTCATTTACTTTTATGATTTTTACTTTCTTGTCTTTATATTTTAATCTGTTGTCTACTATAATTATGAGTGAGTTGACTCTTCTAATCATGGGATTGTGAGAATAATCTAATGATTTGATCTATATACAAACCCAAGTCTCGACTCTATTTTATGTAAAATTGTTTTCTAATCTATTGTCATCGTCTTTAAATTTGATATCAAATATTGAACGAAGAACTCAAAGGTGAAGTTTTAAATATCAAACAAAGAACCGAGAGGTGAAGTTTGATATTGGAACAAATGAGATTAGACAAATCTCTCAAAAAATCTGCAAAGGTAGGGTTGATTGATTTTGGGATAATAAGGTTGTGCTCAAAGTGTCTCAATGATAATCAACCATGAGAATAAGCTTAATTGTTGTTGAGATATGTTCATGTATTCTGAGAGGAAACATGATATATCAATTGAATACTTTTTCCTTAGAAATATTTCATTATAAAATAGAGAAATAGATAGGGAATGTAATAGATTATACATTGAGATGAAAACATAAACCCCATGACGCTTTTCAAGCATCTGAATTTTAAACCAAACAAGCATTGATCTGAATAAACTTATTCCATTCCAGCAAATAAAAAAAAAAAATTAGATTGGTAATCACACAAAACTCCATGTGGATCGATACTCTTCTTACTACTCCATAGAACTGTACACTTGCAGGGCTATCAATATACATCAGCTAATCAAAATAAAAAATTAGATTGACAATCTCATAACACTTCATGTACATCGATACTCTTCTTACTACTCCATCAAACCGTACACATGCAGGGCCATCAATATACATCTATTTCTCGTTATTCAACGATTACAAACATTGAAGATATCAGAAATCTGCATCTTCTCATTCATAACTATCTATAACCTAAATAAATAATAAATAGAAAAATGTAAGATAAAAATCGAATGAAACAAAAATCTTAAGGTAGCCCATTAGATCTACAATTTGAGGTTTAATGATGTTATTCACAAGTTTATCTTAGTTAATATATTATTAATATTTTTAATTCAATATTGGGTAAATCTATATATTCTTTTGGCTATTAAAATATTTTCATTTGTGGCAATGAATGTAAACTTCTAAGAACAATAACATTATATATAAACATATATTAGACCCAACTATATGTGAGACACTTGATATTAAAGAGGGTGATATACTCACCATAAGAACATCTAACAGAGTGGAATATGGTGTAAGAGTAGAACAAGAAAAAGGTGCAAGTGCTTTCTTGGACTTAAACAAATAAAGCGCATGTTTTCTCACTGTTGCATGTATATTTCCACCCTAATAAATATATATGACATCACAATCCAAACTATTTTTTTATGATTGAGAAGTCAAACATATACAACAAAAACAAAAACATGATCAACGTAACATTGAGTACCTTTTCATTCACCAAAATCATTTCAATTGAGTTAGTCTCTTTAGAATTCGAGAAAGTTGAAACAGACCACGAGCGAAATACCCTAACTTTCAAACACCATGTCTCTTTTCCAAGCTTAACATCACAAAGATTATCTAACTTTTTTTCCAAACCTTTGTTCTCCTCCATTAGAAATTCAAATTCAAATATATTACTACGGTTGTGTTTGGATGAATGAATCATCTTAGAACAACCTCAATATATAGGCTCCAGAAATTATGAGCAGGAAGACTAATTTTAAAAAATACAATTCTATATTTTTTAATGACTGTACTTCTAAAATCCAAATTTTTGTTGTTAAAAAATCGAGGTGTTACATATGCTGTGATTTTCTCAATTTCATCGCCAATCTAAACATGCATCTAGTGAATTAAGGAGTTTCAGAAGGGTCATCCGGTCGGTGATACTATATGACATTTATGTCGTAACTAAACTAAAATGGATACACACAAGTTTTAGCTATCATCTTTATTGCAAATTTTGTGTTGTTATTAGGTTGTCATTATAAGGTGAGTTTATAGCTTAGCAATCAAATTTGTGATTTATTATTGTAAAAAAAATGATTTATTATTTATACCAACAAAAAAAAAAGTAGAGACAGGCTTTTCTTCATGAGCAGAATCTTTCAGTAAATCATATTATTAATTGTTGATACTTATATTTATTAGCTATGTTGGTAAAAGATTAGTTATGTACACGCAAATTTGATCGTAAACTACCATATTATATTAATAAATGGATTGTAAGATAACTAAGGGAAAAACACACATGGATTTTTTGTGTACGATGTATAATATGCATGTATTTAGACGCTATGTGTGTGTGTTTTTTTTAACGGTAGATTCATCATTGTGCTTGTAGCCTTGAATAATAATTTTCACTACGAGCATGTAAATTTATGCATGTCTTGTTGCCTTTTATATATCCTATAATATGACTTGTTTATATTGAAAACTGCAATAAACTTAACTCACTAGTGTTTATAGAACATGAGAACATATAACTTGTTTATTTTGAAAATCCAAGATACAAAACTATCAAATGAAAATCCAAGATATAAAATTATCATATGAAAATGCAAGATCCAAAATGATCAAATAAAATCACCAAGATATGTCTAATAACAACTCGAGAGGTTTAAACATAAGATTAATGAAAACAAAAACACTTCAACTTTTCATCAAGCACTTTAGTTTAGGGTTCTCACCCATTCATCAAAGCTACCACCATTCTTTGGTATATACTCAGTCCCAGGTTTCAAATCAATTGACAATTTAGAAGAGAGTTTTGGATATGACCGTAAACATGCAGTTGCTACAACTTCATCCAATGAGCATTCATCCAAAAACCAAATGGTAATATTATCCATAACTCCGCCATTTAATACTAAGTACTTAACGAACTCAAATTCAAACTCTCCACCTTTGTATCCCTTTATATAAACAGACTTTAGGTTGCGGCTAACACACCTACACAGATCCCTTTTGAGCCAAAACAAATTTATGGGGTAAGGAAGAGAATCATTGTCATTCTGATCATAGTAATCAACCTTGACCTAGAGTATAAGGGAAAAAATGTCAAAAAAATAAAAATATAATGAAGCATAATTTAAATCAAGATTAATATATAGTTATATCATGGTTATATATGACTAGTTTGACTACAATCACGATCACACTTAAATAAAAAAAAAATTATCGCTGCCACCACAATTCATCTTAAACGCCATTTTAAAACTTGAATAATTGAACACATGACTGAAGGAAAGATAGTTGCAAATATATCGCTAAATTAATCCCAAACATACCTGGTTATTTATTTGAAGATTCATTAGTTGTGGGCAAGACTTGAGTGCAAAAGAAAGAGCTATGGTATTTCTGCTACTATTTAATTCAAAGTCGAGGCAAAGAGTAACCAAATACTTAAATATATTTCCCATGCTTGAACCTCGATGACCCTAAGACAATAAAAAAAGATAGTTATAAAAAAAGGGTCATGCTTACATGTGCCTTCATGGCACATGTTAAGAGTTCTTCAAATAGAAAATATTTAATTAGAAAAATTAAATACCAATCTTTTGAGAAATAAAATTGCATCATTTCCAATACATAATTTCCACTTTTGGCATCCTTAATATATGTCTTAAGGGCACATGTTAACATTACCCACACAACAAATCGACATAAATGTTCATAAAATATAGCAATGTTACATTATGAGGGTGTTCATAAAATATAGCAATGTTACATTATGAGGGTGCAGTCAAAGCTTTAACCGTTTATATAAATTCATGGGTTGTTGTAAAATTTTATTAGCGATACTTAGCAATCTAAATTATATATATATATATATATATATATATATATATATATATATATATATATACATGAATAGTAAATATACTAATGTTAAGTAAGAAACTAATATATACTTGTCTATTTTTTACATGACATTTTTCTAAGGAGCAAAATCAAATTGGATTATTTCGCTCTAAGCAATATTAGCTGTATAGGGAAATTTTTATTACTATTTAATAAGGTGGTGATGACATATTTGGTTACAAGACAGTGCTCACCCTAAGCATAAAATAGATACCATAAACAAAAAGTTTAATCATCCCATTACAATTACTCAATTAGTCCACATATAATAAGCTACTCTCTCCGGTCCCAAATTGTATGACGTTTTGGTCATTTCACACATATTAAGAAATGCAATTAATATTGTGTGGAAAAGAGATATTATAAGTTGTATTACAAAATTGTCCTTAATAAATAATATGCGAAAGATAAATTAAAAAATTGAAAGAAAAGAGAGTAATAAATAGTTAAAGTTATAATAGAAAAAGTAACATTAAAGTTGCATTGATATTGTAAAGTGACATATAATTTGGGACAATTTTTTTTCTAAAGCGACATACAATATGGGACGGAGGGAGTATGATATTTTTCTAGGGAATATTTCCCAATAAGCGTGAATTTTTTGTGATGTCTCAAAAGGGAATCATACTTGCATTAAGGGATATTAAAGCTTAATCATTATCCTTGACTCACTTGCTTGCATCTACGAATATCATTGTAACATTCAATGTAATTGAATATATAGTCCATATGTTAAATTGTACATAAGTCTAACGATAATTTAGATTCAACAAAAATTAGAACATTAGATGGACCTCTATTAACTACAAAGAAATGTATTATACGCTTGAATTAAAAACAGAAAATTGAAGTTAATCAATTTTTCAAGTGAAGAAAGAGTTGAAGAAAGACATACCAGAATATCACCGCAAATTTCTATGATATCCCTTGTTGTCAAAAGCTTTCTTTCATCAATAAATACAATTTCTCCAAGCATTTGAAAATCATTGTAAGCACGAAGAACTTGAAATTTTAGGGCCTCAAAGACCAAATCTTCATGACTACAAATAACGGAGTCAGTCTCTATGACTTCAACGTTAAATGCAGAAACCAAAATCCTAAGCTCAATCACATTAGCAATTTTAATATATTTCAGACCTGGACTTACAATCTCAAGCTCATGTCTTAAGAAATCACAGTTCTCGACGGTAAGGTTTTCAAAAGATGAACAGTAGGAGAGAATATCGTGAAAATTGTTCGATATAATACTCACTTTGTTAAGAGTAAGTGTTTTTAAAGTCTGTTGGGAATCAGGGGAAGGTGTATTGTTAAAACGGCAGTTATTTAACTCAAGAACCTTAAAATTGGAGAAAACCTCAAAAGGTAAATCAATGGTTGATGCAGCAAGCTTTACATCCATGTCTGATATTCCTCCGTTACGATAATCACACGATTCACGTTCTATTGAAACCTTAATCACCCCTTTTTCCTGTAATTTCCTCAACCACCCCACAACATCCGCACTTGCACAACTCTCAGACAAGTGTCGAATGGTACAACTCTTCAAGGGACCAATATGACTGTCAATATTTGATGTAATCATCAAGGATGCTTCAGAAATTACATCAAAATATTCCTCATTTCTAGGAGCTACCTGTCATGCATGAATTCCATCAATATGTATCATGTCTTAAATGCCTTTGGGATTAAAATTCATTCATAACATTCAAAAAATGGAAGCTAAAATATGTAATTAGATTCTCTACATGCCTTCCTGGCTGACTCTCCATGAAAATATGAACCATTTGATTAATCTAATTATTCATAAAGCATAAATTAAAACATAAATCATATAGTAAAAAACACATAACTTATTTTACATGATTTCCATAACAAATTACCTTGCGCTCCATAGCCATTGTAAGGCGGTCAACAAGTGGAGAATTTTGAATGTAATCTTCAATCAAAGACTTCAACATTTGTCTTTGGTCGAAACTAAGATCTTGAGCATTCTTCCACAATGTCTCCCATCGCTTGGAAAGCACACTTGTTCTAACAACTTCCATGTATGGAAGTAGATAAATGATAGAACCTAAAAGTGCATCAGGAAGATTGTTGATCAAACCTACTTCTTCTTCCTCTTCCATTTTCACTTTTTCTGTTCTCCCTCACTCATTCTTTCGTGTTCTTATGTCTTCTTTTCCAAAATAGTTTCGTTTAGGACTAAGTAAAATGTTTTTCTTTCAATTTTTTGACATAGTGTCCTTTGTGTCTATATCGTTTGACATAGATTTTGGCTTAGTCAACCTATCCCAAAATCATTTACATAATATTTTCACTAGCTGTAGCTCAGACATTTTGAAAATCACTTGGACAGTGTAGATTGGTCACAAATTGTGACAATGATTTTGACAAATTTCTAGATTTTTTAATAAATTGATACATCGTCGGAACGTCGCAAACCACACATCTATTTTGACCGTCTTGACGAGGTGGATCTAATGATCAACTTAATTCAATATTTTAACAGTTAAAAAATGACAAAAACACCCTTCTAAGGCGCGTCATTTGTTTTTGACAAATTTTTTGAAAACTAATTGGTTGAATCCATAGATCAGCTCATCTAAGACATATATGTCTAATAATATTTACATTTAAAACATTTTCGAACATCGTTAATATTTGAAGACAATCTAATCGCATATATTTTTACATTTGCAAACTCACAAGAATGATAAAAAAAATATTAACAAAGCGATAAAAGCACTAGCACAAGAAAAATAACACCCCTTTAAAAAAGGGTGTTAACCGTCGAAAATCGTAGGGAAAACAAACATGATTACCTCTGTGAACCACCTTGAGTCACATGCGGTTGATTGGTGTCTTGTGGGAACTTGGATCTGGGACTTCGTTCTTGCGATTTGGTTGAGAAAAATTGACGGCAAGACAATGGTGGTGGTGGCCGCAGCCGTAGATAAGAGAGTGAGGAGAGAGAAATTTTTTGGTGAAATGAAATTTGGGAAGGAAAAGAACTTAATAATGTTCTGGACTGCTAAGAGACTATACTCCAAGCCCAAAGTTTAAAAAACAGGCTGAATCCACTTAAGTCTAACTAGAGCTATTCACACCATCACCTCACCTGGAGGTTTGCATAATCGAAATGCCTCTCACAAAATTCAAACTATAACGTGCTGCAATTACTAACCACCACCTATGTAACTAGAAACCAATAGCTGTACAACAAATCATTTCAAAGAGTCTCACCTCTCCACTATATAAGAGTTATTTTTCGGTCTTCTAAGATACAAATTAATCTACTATTAACCCCCCTATATTCTACCCTTAAATTCTCATTTGAGTGTTAGAGTTACCACAGGTATACCCCCTATCACCCTAGCTACAACCTCACAACAAGCTCATCACACCATACAATGTTCTCCTGATCACATCAAAGAGTGGTGTTATATGGGGGAAATTGTTTTCCCAATCTTTTCTCCTCAAAAGACCGAAACCACCAAATGCAATTTTGCTCATGGAGGATTCCAATTTCCTTCCACTTTGTCAAGATTCACAACAAATGCTTTTGATCAAAGAAGAATACACTCAAGTCTCTCCAATTTTCATGAGGAAATAATGACCAGCCTGGAAACAGGTGGATGCCTTTGACAAACTAGTCTTGCTTTGTTTACTTAATTTTTTTCAACTTAGACCTACCATACAATAGACTTGGCTCTTCTTTAATAAGGACCACTCAACAATCTCTGTCAACTTCCTAAAACAAGGAATTGGTACAACAATGCTATTCGATAGGTGACACACCTCTCCGACAATGTTAAGAACATTTTTAGCTTACCATCAAGACGAGTGTTATGTCACATGAAACAATTGTTCCCGCATCATTGTTGATTCAGGTTATTGTTTTACTACCTAGTACTAAATTTTTATATTTCACATATTACTTTGCTCGCCTTTGCAAAAAGTTGCAGGTCGATGAACTATAATTTGAAGATTACAACCTAAAAAGCTATACATTGTGTTCAACTAACAAAATATATTCTATTTAATTTGTCCAAAGATAAGTATGCAAGGATTGCATTTTTTATATGGCATTCCATCATAATGACCAAGCGTTTCTGACATCATCAATGGGTCTGCTCTTCGGTGAACGAAGCATATTAAAATTCACATGGATACAAGCTCTTAACAAGTGACATGTCGTACAGACCTGTCATCCCCAACATCATCATATGTCCCACTTCTTATAAGAATGGTAATTTAGACATCTTTTTATGCATGAAACAAATTGTAGGCGACTGAAAGCCTTAACCTCAACATGCCAACAAGAACTTGAAACAGATATCTCCCACTAAATTATGTTGAATGATAATTAATTTGGTGACATAAAAATCTTACCAAGAAGGTAATGTACATGGCTCTTCAAACCATTCAAATCACTTTACATTCTTGTCTTTTATTTACTGTTCTTTACATTTTCAGTCATTTACTTTTATGATTTTTACTTTCTTGTCTTTATATTTTAATCCCTTGTCTACTATGATCATGAGTGGGATGACTCTTCTAGTCATGGGAGTGTGAGAATAATCTTTTGATTTGATCCTGAAATTCTAGCGTGCTTGTTTTAAGATGTTCTATGTAATGTTTCAACGTTATATGCACAGATAGATGATGTTCCGTTTAATGTTCCAACATCATACAGTAAACAGAATAAAAAACAAGAAAAAAATGACAAGAAAGTAAATGGCACAGTGAGTTTGTTAAGCCAGCTCGGTGACAAACACACCTACTCTAGGGGCTACCAAGCCAGGAAGGAAATCCACTAGTATAGTCCTTATTCTACAGCTCTCAGCAAACTCCTCGTTTACACTAAACACCTAGGACCTACCTGTCTAGATTTCAACCTCGGAACTCCTAGATCTGAGATCCCATCTCACTATCCCACAGTCAACCACAGCCCATGTGATTATCAAACTTAAACAACTCAAATCAATGGTGAAGTTACCTTCAAACAAACAACTACAACCTTGCTTAAAAGCTTTGGCGTAGCACACAAGAGTTTACAACTCAACACACAGTCCTTAACATGTATTAAACTGATACAAGAAAGGCTCACAATAAAACAGGACTAAACTTGCATCAAGGTGATACAAGAGTAGAACACAGAAAGACTCAAAACCCTAAAAACTAAACTTTTTAGAATGGCGGCTTGAATACTCAATTAGGTCTTGAAGTTTTCCTTTTATATTGAAGCAATATGGGTCAAATAGTCTTGTTGGGCTTCAGAACAAAACATATCGTCCAGTTGATCTGCAAAACATGAATCAGAGACAAATATGGAAAGTCCTAAAATGTAGGAACATCTTTAGGAACATCCATAACAAATTCAAATATTTCCTAAAATATAAACACATCTTTAGGAATATTGCACAACTGATTTTGTAAAGATATGCGCGTTGCTTGGTCAGTAAGTTAAGGAAATATGGTTTCCTTAAATAATATAAGGCGCACATACAAACAAGCATGAAACAAGGCACACTGAATCGTGTCAGGATGTTGGAACATTGTATCCAACATCTTATAGAGATGCCTGAAACATGTTGGAACATAGTATCCAACAACACAAACAAGGATATTTGTTTTAGCAACAATGCAGCCAATACAAATACCTAACATATCCATATACAAACCCAAGTCTAGACTCTATTTTATGTAAAATTGTTTTCTAATCTATTGTCATTGTCTTTAAATTTGATATCTAATATTAAACGAAGAACTGAAAGGTGAAGTTTAATATTGATATAGAATCGAACTTTAAATATCAAACAAAGAACCGAGAGGTGAAGTTTGATATTGGAACAAATAAGATTTGACAAATCTCTCAAAAAATCTGCAAAGATAGGTTTGATTGATTTGGGATAATAAGGTTGTGCTCAAAGTGTGTCAATGATAATCAACCATGAAAATAAGCTTAATTGTTGTTGAGATACGTTCATGTATTCTGAGAGGAAACATGATATACCAATTGAATACGTTGTCCTTAGAAATATTTCATTATAAAATAGAGAAATAGATAGGGAATGTAATACATTATACAATGAGATGAAAACATGAACCCCATGACGCTTTTCAAACATCTGAATTTTAAACCAAACAAGCATTGATCTTAATAAACTTATTCCTTTCCAGCAAATAAAAATAAAAAATTAGATTGGTAATCACATAAAACTCCATGTGGATCGATACTCTTCTTACTACTCCATAGAACTCTACACTTGCAGGGCTATCAATATACATCAGCTAATCAAAATAAAAAATTAGATTGGCAATCACATAAAACTTCATGTGCATCGATACTCTTCTTACTACTCCGTAGAACCGTACACTTGTGGGGCTATCAATATACATCTATTTCTCCTTATTCAACGATTACAAACATTGAAGATATCAGAAATCTGCATCTTATCATTCATAGCTATCTATAACCTAAATAAATAATAAATAGAAAAATGCAAGATAAAAATCACATGAAACAAAAATCTTAAGGTAGCCCATTAGATCTACAATTTGAGGTTTAATGATGTTATTCACAAGTTTATCTTAGTTAATATATTCTTAATATTTTTAATTCAATATTGGGTAAATTTATATATTCTTTTGGCTATTAAAATATTTTCATTTGTGGCAATGAATGTAAACTTCTAAGAACAATAAGATTATATATAAACATATATTAGACCCAACTATATGTGAGACACTTGATATTAAAGAGGGTGATATAGTCACCATAAGAACAACTAACAGAGTGGAATATGGTGTGAGAGTAGAACAGGAAAAAGGTGCAACTGCTTTCTTGGACTTAAACAAATAAAACACCTGCTTTCTCATTGTTCCATGTATATTTCCACCCTAATAAATATATATAACATCACAATCGAAACTATTTTTTATGATTGAGAACTCAAACATATACAACAAAATTATTTCAATTGAGTTAGTCTCTTTAGGATTCAAGAAAGTTAAAAAAGACCACGAGCGAAATACCCTAACCTTCAAACGCCATGTCTCTTTTTCATGCTTAAACATCACAAAGGTTATCTAGCTTTTTTTCCAAACCTTTGTCCTCCTCCATTAGAAATTCAAATTCAAATATATTACTACAGTTGTGTTTGGATGAATGAATCATCTTAGAACAACCTCATATAGACTCATGAAATTTTGAGCTGGAAGACAAATTTTAAATAATACAATTCTATAATTTTCTAATGACTGTACTTTGAAAATCCAAGTTTGTGTAGCTAAAAAATCGGGTTGTTACATATATCGTGATTTTGTCAATTTCATTGCCAATCTAAACAGGCATCTAGTGAATTGAGGAGTTGTAAAAGAGTCATCGAGTTGGTGATACGATAAGACATTTATGTTGCAAAATGGATGCACACAAATTTTAGCGATCATCTTTATTGTAGATTTTGTGTTGTTATCAGGTTGTCATTATAAGGTGAGTTTATATCTTAGAAATCAAATTTGTGATTTATTATTGTAAGAAAAATGATTTACTATTTATACAACAAAAAAAAACAGAGACACGCTTTTCTTCATGAGGAGAATCATTCAGTAAATCATATATTAATTGTTAATACTTATATTTATTAGGTCTGTTGGTAAAAGATTAGTTACGTATGAGCAAATTTTAATCGTAAACTACCATATTATATAAAGTAAAGTTTGTGAAGCTTGTCAATTCAAAAGGAAAACCAAGATGCCAGAACTAAAGCTGGGCCATCAGATCATTTCAAGAGCTCTTGAACTTCTTTTGGATCCTGTTGGGGATATCCAAGTTAAGAGTACTGATAGATAGGGACACACTCATGTGATTGTTGATGGTTACTCGTGTCTTGATGAGATGAATTTTGGCAGAGATATGCATGTCTTTGAAGATATTTATCAAAGACTTCAAAGAAGAACGAGTAGGATAAGGAACTTGAGCTCTCGACATAAAGATGTAAATGTGTTGTGGATTTACATAAACAGGACTGATGAAGATGGAACTAATATAGGAAACAAGGTTATGATTGTTGACAAAACAGTGGTTGTTGAAGAAAAGTTCGTTTGCTAAAAAATATGTTGACAAGATGGTGAGTAAAATGTTATAATGTGTACAGTCTGAACTGAATGTTGCTAGTATGCATATGAATCAAGTAGAGAACCCTAGTCATGTTTCCCAACAGTGTTGTGTTAAGGATTGGGTAGATGTTGTAGATGGAGGAAAACTCACACCCATTGAATGGTTCAGTTTTGATAAAATTCTATCTCCTGGGTCAACAAGAAGCAAAACCATGAGTTCTTGTATCCTACTAGGTAGAGTTTATTACCAAAGGAAGTAGCTGTGGTCAATTATCTTGGATGAAGGAAATGTCAAAAGAACATAATTTCAAGCAGGATGTTATGACATTATATTGCAAAAATCTGGGAACTGTCAACATCTCTGAAAATCTCTTCCAAACCAGCAGGAACAAATGCTTTATCATCCATCATCATTCTATCGGAGAGTTTACTGAAGAGAATATTGTCACTTATGAGCATGTGATCACACAGAAGCAATCTAGAGACATACCTTCTGCAGGTTTGAATACAAGTTAGTTAAGGGGTAACTTGGGTATTTGCTTATTTGAATTGTAGCAACTACAGTTTGAGCATGCAACAGACACATTCTCTTCCCTCAATTTACTGGTGCACGCTATTTTAGGGAAATCATTAGAAGCTTTCCATAACTTCTTACCAACACGCCATCTATCCACTTTCATCTACACTCTTCGCTCTCTCTATCTTTGTAGACTCAGAGTACTGACCTACATCATTCCCATCTACCAAACTCTTCCATTCCCTCGTACTTCAGAATTTTTGTTTTCCACCAAGATGATTTTTGTGAAGGATCAAGAAACCAAGATGCCATAAGCATCTGACCAAACTGCCCCAACTCCTTCTATGACACGCACTACCCGGTCTAAGGCGAAAGACAGATCATCATAAATTGTGACTGATGATGTTCCTGTTAAAGGTTGTTCCAGGTCATGTTCCCACCAAGAGGAGAATCAGGACTCCTGTTGCGAAGAAGGTCAACTCTTCTTGTGTAAGTCCCTATATTGCTCCCTCTGTGTCTCCTAGTATTCCAACTAAAAAGACCAAGTATGTTGACCCCATAGATGTTTTGCATGTTGTTAAGAAACCTCACACCATAACTAGTCTTTATGTTGATCCTATAAAAATTCATGATGGCAGTCATAATGTTAATACATCTGATTGTGACCCTATGGTGTCTAATGTTGTTGGTTCTAGTGAAACATCTGAAAACCCTACTTCCGAGTCTAGGAGTCTTGAAAACCCTAGATCTGTCAACATGGTTAATCATTTATATGTTGTTGAAAATTCTGTTGGTGCTTGTGTCAGTAAGTTATCCTCTAAGAATGTAATGACTAATCTAGTGTCTGATGAGCCTAATATTGTTAATATTCCCATTTATGAGTCTCTCAAGGAAACTGTAACCCTTTCAAATGTTGCGTCGGATGTTGTGACATCCTTGGCACAACCTGATGCTCATGTTGTAACGACTCAAAATAACCTTCACATAGAGTCTGAATCTGAGTCAGCCTCTGACAGTAAAAGTTCCCAACAAAAGATGGTTACTAATGATGGTGAAGAGCAAAAGATTAAAATGAAAGTGAAAAATTTGTATCTAAAAATAGCAGATCAGATAGTGAAGATCAAAACATGACTAATATTGAGAAAAATGACTCTGAAAAAGAAGGTGATAAGGTTGTGTCTGATCATGGTACTGGCAAAGAGAAGATTGTTGGTGGTTCTAATGATGAAGAAGGGAAGGATAAGGAGTCTTCTGGTGTTGATAAAGATCTAGCTGATGGTATTGTAAATGTGGAGGATATGGATTCTGATGATGAGCCTATAGGTAGGAGATTGACTCAAGGTATAGAAAAAAGATTGAAAAATAGGAAAGGGAAGGCTATTCTCACTGAAAGCCAACCCTCAAAGGCTACTAAGAAGGGTGTTGTTGTAGGACCTGCAAAAAGGATGGAGCAAGGTTATTGTTCATGCAACCAAAAAAAAAGTCCCTTAAAAGGAAGGAAGACCTCATAAGTGACTCAGACTATGATGTCGAGCAAGATGTCCTGGACATTATGCCACCTGCTAAGAAAAGAATTGTAGGAGGAAAGAAGGTCCCAATTAATGTTCCTGAGACACCTATAGATAATGTGTCTTTTCATCATGTGTCAAGTGTGGAAAAATTGAAGTGTTTCTATCAGAGAAGGTTAGCTTTGGAAGGGAATTGGGAAAGGATGCCCTTGAATGCAAGCAAGTGATGGACCTCATTGATAAAACTGGTTTAAGGAAAAGTGTTGGTGGCTTTGGAGAATGTTATGAGAAGCTGGTTAAGGAGTTCATTGTCAACATTCCAAAGGACTGCGTCAGCCCTATGAGCAAGGAGTTCAAAAAGGTGTTTGTGTGTGGTAAGTGTCTGGAGTTCTCTCCTGAAGTAATCAACAGGTTTTTGGGTAGGAATGAAGAGGCTTGTGTTAAGTTTGAGGTAACTAATAATCAAATCTGCAAGGAGATCACAACAAAGCAAGTG
>Ga0315914_1005159_pt1 | contig 19164 bp, 4 predicted proteins | sample MpolenodulesMG_FD_203920 | JGI IMG/M metagenome (GOLD analysis project Ga0315914, IMG submission 203920) | Medicago polymorpha root nodule microbial communities from Los Angeles, California, United States - elongated nodules | ecosystem: Host-associated > Plants > Roots > Nodule | place: USA... | reverse complement strand
TATAAGCTGTAGCATGACTGATAAATAAACTCATTTTCCAAATATCAAAAACTAGAATGTGATGTTTCATGTCTAACAAAAAGCAATATTATCATGTAATAATAATGAGATAATAATTTTGTCAAATCAAATAATGAGTTACAGTAATACTAATTTTTATAACTCTGCCTCTTAAAAAGACTTAGTTCTATTCTACTCATTAGGTAATTGAAGTTAAGGTTCTTTCGTGGCGGTGGTCGCTGCTGTTGCTGTTGCCGCAGTAGCAGAATTTCTGTTCTGTTCAGGTGGGGTGTCGCTGCTGTTGCTGTTACTGTGGTGGCAGATTTTCTGTTTTGGTTTTGGCAGGGTTCCCTTTGGTTGTGGGTGTGCTCGGTTGTGATGCAGGGGTATACTTTTTTCGGCATTGTATGTGCTGTTTGTGACCTTGAGGTTCTGGTCGCGTGTGTATATGCCGGCATCATGTCTGAGTGGTTTTTGGTGTTTAGGCGCTTATATATGTTCCCTTTTGTATTTTCTGCTGCTTTTTTCCGTGAGCCGCGGGTGTGTCTTTCACCCTCTCGTTGATGTATAAAATTTGCCGTTTAAAAACAGAAGTCGTAAAGTAATAATGAGATAATTTTGTCATTGTCAAAGACAACGTGAATCTTTGGTAGTTTTGTGAAACTGGAACTTTCTTTCAGATTTGTCTTCGATCTTACCTTCCACTCCCTTTCAAACTACCTATATTTCTTCTTTACTGGTAAAATTAGCTATTTCAAATGTAAATGCACTCTGAAATTTAAGCAATACACTGTCCTGTATGTTGCAATGGCATTGGCAATCATGTTGCTTCAGGTGTACGTTTTCAATTCTGCTATAATGTTTGGAAATATTTCCAAAATTAAAATGCTAGTTCTATTAGCCAATTTTGTCAAAGAAGTTTTATTAGCTAATGAATGTTTTCCAATTTTGTCATTTGCTCTTCGAAATAAATGGTTCATGGAAAATATTTAGTTTGGTCATAGGTATTTTGGGCACTCTATTTAGACACCCACACACTTGAAAAAAGTTAGAAAGACAAACGAATGAACATTGTAACTTTAAAATAATCAAAGGATACTTTGTCAAAAAATAATAATCAAATGATATAAATCTGTGTTTGTTCAATCAAAATTCCGTGACCATGCAAGACTTCTTCATGGTTAATCAATCACTTTCTATTCTACTTATCCTTTGATGATTTTGTTTTTCTATCAAGTAGTGTTATTTTCACTGTTATTACAAGTGATGATCAAGGCAAATAATTTTGCAAACATATTACAAACGACATATTTAAAGAAGAGTCACCGTAGCGCGGTGGTGGCATGGTGTGAGCTCTAAGTTCATCCTCTATCGGTTATCTTATCTGTCATCTACCACTTTTACCAAATAAAGTTTTACTGATGCTAACAATACACAAATTTTTCTACTGATTTCGATTTCTCTGCTGACAAATGAATTAATGAATCTGTTCTTCATAGATGTAAATTCTTCATTCATATGCATATATTCCAAATTTGGTATAGATAATCCAAGGCTAAGTGGAACTATCTGCAATTTTGTCATGTAGTAATTTATCAACGATGATAATATTTTTTTTCCCTGTAACTTTCATTTTACCAAATAAGATAAGACGTGACCAAGTAGCTCAATGCATTCTGAATATTCTGGTTTGGGATTACTATATGCCACGAAGCATATTCCTTTTAAACTTGATCTCAATCTGATTCACTAACTGAAATTTTTGACAAGTGAATCTGTTAGTGTCAGCATCTTTGTTTTAGTCAAATATTAATATACTAGTATTTGATTTTTCACTAGGATTTTAACCTTTAACGTAAATCAGTTGAACTACCCAAGACTCTTGTTGCATGTTGGTTTTTGCTCACATGTTTATTAACCACACCACTTTTTGTTATTGTTAATACTTACGTTTAAGTCCTCTAACTAAATAGAAAATATTCTTACCCATTTCTTGTTTTTAGTGTTAACACTCCGGTTTTCAAACGAAAGAGATTTTGATAATATGAAGTTTAGTTGAAAAAGATAATTAAAGTCTGATCGGAAATTATTCTAACTAAAAATTGAATCTAGGTTCTTCTAAAAGATACACATAATCACTCGTTAACCACTTGAATCTAATCACATAATTAATTATTATTATTATCATTACCCATTTTGGTTTATACGATATCTCTTTCAAAAAAGCCTTAGATGCCGTATTTAGATAGTTGATGATAAGAGTAACCTTTTTTTGTCAATAGTGGTTATAATGTTGAAAATGCTGTGTTCCATCATCTATACATGAACATGAACCAAAAACCTTTGTTGTCTTTCAATTGTGGGCGGCTTTAGTTCCACATGTAAGTACCTTAAGACATGCCACGTGATGTCTGTTAAAAGATATTTGTCGTTTTAGAATTTTAATGAATCTTCTTCCTTCTATTTTGATGTTGATGTTGATACTAAGCAAAATGACATGAAATGTTGCCATCAACAAAAAGAAGAATGACTGAAACTATTGTATCTGACTTGCATTAGAAACACTATAAAACCAACTCTTTTGTGGTTTAAGATAGGCTTAACATCATTCTCATGAGTTTTCAGTCAAATTTCATCATTTTTAGTTTGAATGGAAAGTAACCGTAATTGTATGTTACAAAACAAATTTTTTTTGGTCGTTTAACACTCCGGTCATTAGGAGAAAAGGTGTCGTGTCAATCATGATAATTTAGAGTTCGATCGAGAAGTAAGTAAACTATGACCAATGATTGTATACGTCCGATTTCAAAATTTTGTTATCTTAAACAATTCTACTTTAAATGAAGTTTATTAACCACTTGAATACAACTAATTGATCACACAATGTGTTTAGAGGTGCGCCAAGTGAATTAGACTTTTCAAAACTATATGCTAATAAGAGTTTTTGGATTTGGACATGATTTGATTTTTTTGATCTTATCACATCTCAGATAATTGTGCACTGTTTTTCCTTTAAATTTGGACATCATTTCATAACCTTTAATGAAAATTATTTCAGGTTGAATACACAAATAATGCATTGACTAGATAAATCACTATGAAATCAAATTCATAATTATAGGAGTTTAGTTTGTCTCATACTGTTGTGTTGCACTGTCACATTCCAGAATCTAGATCATGCATAAACTTAGATTATTTTGGCCTAAAAGCATGATGCTTTTGCATTGGATGGAAGTTTATGACTGGCTTAGCTTCTTCTTTTCTTAACTTCTTTTGGCTCAAAAGCATGATGCTTTTGAGTTTGACCCCAGTCACCACACCTTGTGTATTGGAGCTCACTAAACCATTAATTATTTATTTGCACAGAAAGAATAATAAGTGATTTAGATAATAAATAGTTAAGAATATTATAGATAGGAAAGACATCAAAGTTAAAAACAAATTATAGCTTTTATTGTTGTGTAAATAACTTTAAAACGACATTATCAATATTATATTGATCCAAGTGGAATTGAATTTAGATATTTTAAACAAAGTTTTGAGTTTGAGTCTTGTAAATAGAAAAATTATGGTCAGGATGGAATTACTTAACTAAATGTGGTCAACCAATCAGATTCTTTGGTGGAGATTAGTCATCAACAGAGCTAGTGGATATTTCACACTAATGTCATGGTTATACTCCCTCCGTCCCTATATCTAAGCACCTATTTGACTTTATTTTTGTCCCTAAATTTAAACCCTTTTTCAAATTACTAGATGCATTTATTTTTTTTTTCCTAAACATACCCCTAATTAATACTACTAACTTGTCTTGAAATATGAATAGTCAAATTTAATACACATACAAACAAAGGATAATTTGGTAATATTAACACACAAAACAGACACATTAATTACACAGACAACTTTTCTTAAGAAATGTGAAAAAAGCAAAGGGGACTTACATATAGGGATGGATGGAGTATATATTAAAAAAAAGTAAAAAAAAACAATTGAAAAGTAATATACTGGTAAGTTTTTATTCGCATTATAGATTGTGCATGGTTCCAGAAAGGGCTGAAAAGACTTATATGGATGTATCCAGAGGCGGATCTGGGATTGAATTATTAGTGGTGCTAATTTGTAGTTTTTTTTAGCACTAATAATAATAATAATAATAATAATAATAATAATAATAATAATAATAATAATAATAATAGCTGAAAAATATTATAATTTTTTTTACTAAAGAGTAAGGTCCATCTTCGGATCAATACAAATATTGAGTTAAGAGAGGTTAATCAAATATGTATAAATCATGGAAGTCCATATTAAGTAATTAAATAATTAAGGCCCCATAAAAAAGTTAATTAATGAATATTTGAAGGAAAAAAGAAGGTTCAATCAGATCTGCACAAATCGTGAAAGAATTTATTAAGAAACTTTGTTCTCCTAAAAACATATGTCAAGGAATAATAAAAATCTAAATATTATATTGAAAACTGTGTATTTCTTTATTTAAATTTAAAAATATTTTTTTTGACAAATTAAATTTTAAAATATTATTATCTACTAAATTATGAAAATTGGTCAGTTTTAAGGTATGTAAGTTCTATCCATGACCTCTAAGTTTGAAATAAATATAGAATGAAAAAAAAATTAAAATTTTCAAATTTAATAATAATGCATTAATCCAATTTCTTACAAAAAAAACACATGTTGATTGGTTCTTTAAATGGTTATTTGTGTAATAACTTACCATTTCTATTTTGATCGATTCACTTTTTTTTAGAACTCTTGCATTATTTGTTTCTTCATTCTCTTCAAGTTTTTCTTCCAGTTTTTTTATTCTTCTTTAGTCGCATTTTTTTTTTCCTACACAATTCTTTAGTTTTATGATTATTCCTTCTTTCTTTTCTTTTCCACTTTTTAAATTTTATCATAAAAAAAGCTGGGGGAGGATTTACAAGTAACTTTTCAATGTCACAAACATATTGAGGGGTGTCGTAGAGTCAGAAATAACAATTTTTGAAGAATAATTTTGTAACACGATGCTTATTCTTTATGAAGACGTTAACGAGGGGAAATGGTTATGAAAAGATGAACTGTCAAGTCTATTATTATATTATATATCCCCTTTGGTCCTTAATATAAAAGAAAATAACCAAAATATTATTTTGGTCGTTTATACGAGAAAAAGTCAAAACGGTTGAAAAAAACTTTTCTTTCCATCATTCAATGTTTATCATTTTAATATTGTATTGTGTTATTCCGGTTGTACCTGGGTCAGGTCAAATGCCCCCGAGTATCTGTATCTCTTAATTTTTATTTATTATATTTTTGCTTCTGTGCCTAAAAAAAAATCATTTTAATATTATACTTCATAAATTTTTATTAGGGCATATTTGTAAAAATATTCAAAAAGTTACATCAGCTAATGATTGTTTTCAATTTGATACATTTTTTGTTTTACTTCTTATAAGTTGTTGGGTTTGATGAATTGTTAAGTTAAGAAGATGAAGGATGGAGGAGATTGATGAAGAAAGGAGGGAGAGAAAGAAGGGTCAAGCTTCTCACGTGCAACCTTCCTATTCCTTTTTATTTTTTTAATTCATAAATTTCACACGTGGATTTTTCATTTTTTTTAATTCAAAAATTACATATGTGGCAACATGTATGTTGACAAAGTCAAATTTGATGTTTTATAAAAGGGGCTAAACATGAGGGGAGTCTTTGGCCATTTTTTAAATAGGGGGCCGAAATCGCAATACTTTGAAACTTAGGGGGTCAAAAGTGCATTTAATCCTAATTTTAACTGTCTAATAAACATGTATTTTATCAACTAAGTATAACACATCTATATTTTTCCATTGTGATCCCACCAAAGACGAAAAATTGAAGGAATTTATAGCAGAGGTTGAATAAAAAATTTGCATGAAAGCGAATAACATCTAAAGACTAACATTTAAGGTAAAAAAATTCTGAAAATTACACCCTAGAACAAATCGTCATAGTATTGGGTCTTTTGTGGAAGCCTGCAATAGGTTGTATCATCACATTAGGTTAAGACCAATCATACAAGTTAAATTGATATCGCATCTTCATGTGAAGTTGTAAGGAATTAGATATATATGTCCTCTAACTTATATGTTGCTCAACATCTACTTCTGCATACAATGTGAAATTTTTACTCACACTTCACAAATTAACATCTATCCATTAAGTGTCATAGCCTCAATATACTTGATCCACCACCAAAAAATGCTCCTCCACAATGTTGAACTGGGATATGATATCACTGTTGGACCTTTTATGGGAGCCAACATTGGTGTGAATCGACACTTTGGAGAAAGAACAACCACACAAATGAGAATGATACTACATCTTCATCCAACATTTTAAGGCATAAATATATGAGTTGTTCAACATCCACTAATTTATCAATGTTTGGCCTTAATTGACACATAATACTTTAAAATGTTATCACCCTCAAATATAATGATATTATAGCCCGTGCATGGCACGAGTGTCCATACTAGCTAAATACTTCGTTATAATGTTGAGACTACGGAGGGAGCCTACATTGGGCTGGATTATCATTTTAAGCTAAGAACAATCACACAAATGATATTATCAACTCAGCATAATACATCTACAATTTTCCATTATCAGATCCAACCAAATATCAAAAGTGAAGGAATTTGAAATAGTAAAGGTTGAATAAGAAAAATAGCATCAAAGCAAATTTTAATCCAAAACTAACATTTAAGATAAAATATTAAACAAAATGAATCCAAACCTAACAAAACAGTTCACCATGAAGTTGAATCTTTTGCGGGAGGTCTCAATTGGGTTAGATAATCACATTAGGCTAAGAGCAACCACAAAGGTGAGATTAACACCACATCTTCATCCAAGACCATAAGACATTAGATATATGGGTCCTGTCTTAAATGTTTCTTCCCATCTGCTCTTGCATCCAATGTGTAACTTTAAATCACATATTACACATTAACAACTCTCTTAAGTGTGAGACTATCTATACCTTTGATTTGATGACATAGCCAAATAAGGTTAGATTGAGGCTTAGCTTGCTAAAAATAGTTGGTTGATGGCGGTTTCATGGAGGGAGGTTCATGTTTTTTTTTCTTTTATGAGAAGAGAGAATATAAATTAGAAAAAGAAATACGATGATTAATGAATTTTAACATGAGAGAAATGATAAAGAAAATAATAAGGAGTGTGTGCTTTGACTGTGAAAGTATAGAGAATAGAGTTGTTAACAGTTTCACGGGTTTGTTGAAGGAATTGGAGATTTCAGGGTAATTAATTTACCAAAAAAAATTAGACTCAATAAAAAAAGTGTTACATCATTTTAAAATAGCTAATAAACGTATATTTTATAAATGTAGTGGAACACATCTATATTTTTCCATTGTTAGATTCCACCAAAGAAAAAAATGAAGGGATTTGAAATAATGGAGGTTTGGTGAAAAAAATTAGCATGAAAACCATTGATATCCAATAACTGACATTTAAGATTATAAACCAAACAAATCATATCCAAAAACTAACAAAATACTTTATCTTAATTTAAGACATCCATACGATTCTACACTGACTTTGATCACCAAATTTGAATAAGAGAAACAAGACAAGTGTGGTTGATACCAAATCTTCACCCAAAATCTTAAGGCATTAGGTATATGTGGCATCTTATATATTGTTCAAAATATACTCTTCGATCCAATATAAAATTTAACTCACACTTGACACATTAACATCTACTCCCTCCAGTCCTATATATAAGAAAAAAAGTTTGGTCCTAATTATAAGAAAATATCACAATTTTTAAGGTGAGGTTGCTCCTCAAAAGATTTTTCTACCTCTTATTTAATGTTTTTGTTTTTAATATCAGTGGGTATATTTGTAATATTATTCAAACAGTTACACTAATTAACGATTGCATCGGTTTTGATGTTTTTTGTTTTTTCTTCTTATAATAAGGACCGGAGGGAGTATTAATCAACTGTGCGAATCTCCGTTCGTAATTATGTGGCACGGTCAAATAAGGTCAAATGAAGAAACACCATGATTAAAAAAAGTTGGTTGGTTGGTCGTTTCATAACGGGAGGTTTATGTTCCTTTCTTTCATGATATGATAGATATGAAATTAGAAAGAAAAAAAAATGAAAATGAAAAAGGAATTTGAAAATGAGAGAATATAAGGGAAAACAATAAGTATTGAGGGTTTTGTCGTGAGACTACATGAAATACTGCGAGTTGTTGGTAATTTTATGCATTTGTTGTAGAAGTTGGAGATTTTTAGGTAACCATTTTACCAAAGAATTAGACTAAATTAAAAAAGCGTCACATAATTTTAAATGTCTAATAATTATGTATTTTGCCAACTCAGTTTAACACATCTACAATTTTCAATTGTCACTTGCCACCAAAGAGTAAAATTGAAGAGATTTAAAATAATAGAGGTTGATTGAAAAAAATTGCATGAAAGGGAATAACATTCAGAAACTAAATTTTAAGATAAAAAAAAAATGACATCCAAAAACTATTGCATCTCACTTATATGTTGATCAATATATACTATTGCATCTACCGTTGAATTTTAACTCAAACATGACATATTAACGTCTCACCCTTAAGTATAGGACTCTCTGTGTATGTGAACTGGTGAGATGGCAAAATATGGTCAGAGACACAACATTGTAAAAAATGTGATTTGGTGGCGATTCTACGGAGGGGTGTTTTTGTTTGTGTTCATTCGTGTAAAAAGAGAAAGTAAATTAGAAAAAGAAAGAAAATGAATTTGAACATAAGAGAAATGATGAGTAAAAAAACTAAGGAGTGTATGTGTTATCCGTGAGAGTATAGAGAATATAGTAAGTTGCTGGTAATTTAAGGAGTTGGAAATTATTGAAAAATTATGCTACCAAAATATTAGTCTCATTGAAAAATACCACATTAATTTATTTTTCTAATAAGCATTTATTTTATTTTTCTAATACCACATCTACTTTTTTCCATTGCGATCCCACCAAAGAAGAGAATTGAAGGAATTTATAGGAACAGATGTTGAATAAAAAAATTGTATGAAAGTGAATAAAATCCAAAACAAAAATTTAAGGTAAAAAATTCAGCAAATTACACCCAAAAACTAACAAAATAAATCATCATAATATTTGGTCTTTTGTGAAAGCCTACAATGAGTTGTATCGTCACATTAGACTAAGACCAATCATACAAGTGAAATTGATATCGTGTCTTCACATGAAGTTTTAAGACATTAGCTATATGGGTGTTGTTCAACATCTACTCTTGCATAGAATGTGTAACTTTTACCCACACTAGACAAATTATCATCCACTATTAAGTGTCACAACCTCCGTATACGTGATCCACCACAAAAAATTGTTCCCCACAATGCTGAACCGGGATATGATACCATCGTTGGACCTTCTAGAGGAGCCAACACTGGTGTGGATCAACACACTCGAGAAAGAACAACTACAAAATTGAGAATGATACCACATCTTCATTTAAAATATTAAGACTTAAGCATATGAGTTTTTTCCCACTTATTTGTTGTTCAACCTCCATACTTAACGAAATTCTAGCTCGTGCTGGGCACGGGTATCCATACTAGTGTTACTCTTTCTCACACTTTGACACACCAAAAGATTATGTATATAATTACAGGATATGCATAGTAAGACTCGTCAATTCTATCCAAAGAAAGTGCATTAAATCTTAGAATCTTGGTTTGACTTAATTCAATCATATAAAACTAAAATGTAAAGTGAGAATGCAGCGTACATGACATTTGAAGTTTGACCCAAGTAGTTTATAATGACGATGTACTAGTAGATGACCCGACAAATCTTTGATAAACTCTTGTATCATCTTAAAATTTGAATTGAATCTATCTCAATCCAACAACTGAACACCTCTACTTATAAATTTATATTCGCAAAATATCTCATTGAATGTGTAACTTTTAATAATGTTAGACTCCCCAGTGAGCAAAATTAATGTATCCGATCACATTTATAAGTAAAAAACAACATTTTAGATTCAGTGAATAACTAATGTATCTGATCATATTTATATGTAAGATACATTAATTATTCAATGCATCTAAAAAATTGTTTTTTGTTTATAAATGTGACCGGATGAAGTACAACATTACTCTTTAGTGCCTTAAAAAGAAGATTACTCTTTGGTGAAAGGTTCTTCTTGGAACCCTTGCTAAAAATAAATCTCTTGAGATGGGTCCTATTATTAATCCGTCAGTCTAAAAAATAATGCATCCTCTAGGTATACTTCATTTTTTCCAAAAAAATGTTGTCCACTAGTACAATGAATGCAAAACTACCTAATTTTGGAACTTCATATTGAAATAGAAAAAATCAATTCAATCTATGTCAAGTTCAATCCAGCACTAGAGACAATTAGTGCTTGACCAAGACAATTGCAATATTAGATAGTCACTCCTTTTTTTTGTTTTTTTATAATTTCTTTTAATTAAAGATAGGTAAAAACATTGTTGAAGATGATTCTGTAACAAAATTGTATGAGTTTCTTACTGTATATATAGTCTAATTTCACTATATGATAAACTGCATAGTTATAGTTATATAAACACATATAACACTGTTGTTTAGAACACTCAATGGAGCAACAACATGACCAATAAGGAATATTAAAATGTTCTATGATTGGACTTTAATTGAGTTAGTTCATTTAACTCAAGTTTCTAATAGCAAAACATTTTTCTTCAACAACAAATTGTTCCACTAAGACATTTATGATGCACACGTGATCCCTTCACCAAAATTCAATACCTAAAATTGAGGAACTTGTATTACCTAACATAAAAAAATAAGACGAAATCGTCAAAATTTCCACCAAATGCCTTATTTTTGCCAAACCATGTCAAAATTCCATAATCTCACTGTTCACTTTTTTCTTTTAAAATATGATTGTGATGGCACACATGGATTTAGTCTACTTCATAAATATGTACATCTTTTCAAAGTTCAAATTATTGGTATTAAATTGCTTTGATGAAGGTTTGTCAAATTAGTAAGGATGCGACTTATTTACACAAGGTGCAGGTTCAAATTATATGGAATGTGAGGAAGTCGATAATGGATAATATATAAGTACTTGTCAATGTTTTTTTTTTTTTACTTTATGGTTTTTTCCGGATAAAGGGACCAAATTTTTTAATGATTAATTTATTAAAAAATTAATCAATCACATGAATACATATAACATTTACAAGATAAAAACTAATTCAAGTTATTAGAGCTCTAATTTTATTCAAATTTTATTTTTAAGTCTATAGATTTATAGTGTCATGCTTTAGTTTTTTTTATCAGATCAACCTCCAATATTCATCTCATCTAAACCTTTTTCTATAAAAATACTCTGATTATCATCAATATCCCTATTCTTTTGATGACTTCTATTACTATTATTTATATAACCTAAACACAATTTTCTTATCTCTATGTTAACGCATTAAATTTGAAATTATGGTAGTAGGAAAATGTCAATTAAGTTGACTTAGAGGAACACAAAAATTAGCTGCATTGACTATTTGATTCACGTGTGGCTGGATCCACCTGGCCCATATATGTGCTTATCACAATTCTATAGCAAATGTAGTTTGAGCACATATATATGCAGTCACTTTTTGTTTGGTTTGATACTACTACCCTAGCTAGTGAATTATTGTTAAGTTGTCACTTTTGATAGATCATATAAATCCATTTTGCTGTGGTTTTTCCCACGTACCAATTTTGTACAACTGTAGTAAGTTTGATAATTGTAACCTTCATAGGACCAAGTTCATATTGAATTATCTAGAAATTATGTGTGTATACTGCACATAACTACTCACTACTCTGTTCACCGAAGAAAAATAAATATACTCATGACTGATATTGATTATTTCACCTCCCATAGCATAATGAATTGAAAAAACTCAAGCCCTTCCTAGAATAAATATAAGATCCGAAATGAGTTTATAAGAGTGCCACTCCAATTTGTTGTCTTACTAAATGTAATATGAGATGAATAATTTTTGTATTGAGATGTATGAACACCTGTGCAAGATTTGTATGGTCAAAAACGCAAATAATTTAGATTTAAGTGCACTCACAAATGATAAAAATAGACGAGAACATAATTAATGCATTTATTATTGTAACTATTATTAATATCGAGCTAATAATATTTCATTTTTCACTTTTAATCATTTATGTGTGGCGCCTAAATTCATAACATTCTTCGTGACCATACAAGTCTTTGCTCTTAGTTGTATTTGGGTTAGAGTACTTGTAGTACTTCCTAAATAAAATATTTGTTTATTTAAAAAAAAGGAGTGTCACACTTCACCTTACAAAATAGTTTTGGAAAGATGAACTATGTCAAATATAAAAATATGATATGATAGCAGGATGAATGTTGTTTGCCTCCCATGGTTGCTCATCTTCGGAAAAAAGTTGATCGAAACCTCAGGTTCTAAGAGATTATATTGGTAAAAATGTGGATCGGAGCTTATGTTTCTAAATATTTTCTCCATTGAAAAAAACTTCTGATAATTGGGCGACTTTTCCAACAAATTCAAGAGATTAAACAACAATTATCTGGTACTATAGCTTGTTGATTCGGACAATCTTTTTTTGGTGGTGACATGTGTTTGAACCCCAGACCTTACATATATTATGCATTATCCCTACCAACTGAGCTAAGCTCACGAGGACGTTGATTCAGACCATCTATTATGTGTTTCCACTTACCAAGCCAATAGCTTTGAATTTTGTAAAGATGAATCCAATATAAAAACTTAATACAACAATATGTTTAGCATTTGCAACATGTTAAATAAAATGATAGCATTTTATTTTAAATTACTAATCATTCATTCCTTTGATTTTTTTATTACAGATATTATTTAACAATTAGACCTTTAATTTTATATGTATGCAAGAGTGCTTGATTTGATTTTTCCCATTTTTAAAAAAAATATGTTATAAATTATTTAGCCGCATCTCAAATATGGTTTGGTTATATTATTTTTGTTTGTTGTGAATGGATGAATATTCAAAAACAAAAGATTCTTATTTATAGAATGTTTTATTGTATAAGGAAAAAAAGAGAGAATGTTCTATTGTTGCATTTTTATTTTAAAAAACTGTGTCCATAATCTTTGCTTATCTTGAAATCTTAGTACATTCTTTTTATGTTTTAAATGGAAACGAAAGGTTGAAATTCACCCGCATGGTGGGTGAATGTTTCAGCAAATTGGAGCTTATTTAATTTACCAAATAAAAGGGGTTTTGTTTTCTCTCTCATTCCAAGAAGTTGCCAAATGTTTCACGTAGAAATCTCACCTTTCTATAGTAAAGAAATATATATTGTAGAGGATAAAATATGTTGTTGTAGATTTTCTTTTGAAAGAATGTCATTGTAGTTAGTGATTAAAAATTAATTATTAGGATTTAAATTATATTCTTTTATAGTTTTGAGGGGCGATCAAATTAAATTAGTATATTGGCCCAATGAGTTATTTTGATTTGATCCATGTTCCACAGTGAGTCTCTTATCTTATGAAAGCATGTACTACCCTTCTTTTTCCTAGTAAAGGGTCAACACATATGAACGATATATGGACACTGATTTTTTTAGTTGATAAAACTATTAAGAAAACAAAGATTTTAGTTAACAATTTAAATGTTTGTGCATTGTTTGTCATAATATAATTTAAGTTTGAGACCACTAATTGAATCAGAAAAGGTCCACATTATTTCATTCGATCTCTCTTGGACTATATATACTCCCTCCAACAATTATTATAAGATGTTTTTTTTAATTTATTGGATAACTGATATATTTAGTTTATAATCATAAAAAATACATCAACCATTTAATGAATTTAAAAATTATTATTATTTTTGTAGTGGAGAAGAAAGTACAATTTATATATTAATCACATATTTTTAGTATTTTTTCAATTGATAGCTACTCCTCCAATCTTAAATATAAGATAAAGTTTGGTCAACAAAAAATGATGTACTATTTAGTTTATAATTCAGACTAAATGAATCAACTTTGTTGATCAAATTTTTTCTTATATTTTAAATGGAAGGCAGTATAATTTAACATTTTTTCGAGGTTTATAATTTAACATTTTTTTCGAGGTTTATAGTTTAACATGTTATCCGGTAAAGGATGGACAAGGGAGTATGAAATTATGAATATCACTAACTTTTTTTTATAAAAAACAAAACGATATTCATTCGTTCAAATTGATTGATTACATCAGATACAAATATTGCTAAAAACGTAAAGGATGAATCTGCGAACAAATTCACAACATTCAAGTTAATAGCATACAACGGCAAAATGCCTACAAATAATATGATAAAATCTAAGTCACCGAAATATTCATGCTTCCGGATCTGCAACATTGACGCCGAAGTCATTGATTGAATTTGTAATTGACTGATACCGATTTTTCAATAGAAACTAAACGAACACCGCGACAAGATGCAAAATCAAACGCCACACAAGACGACGAACAACACAACGCTGCACTTAGATGACGAAATCACAAAAAACACAAGAAAAAACTTGATATATGTGAAAACCACTTATTTAGATTGAAAGAAAAGGGGGAAAAAAGATGTAGAGGGACGATTTCAGTGTCAAAAAATGATCTAAAACCACCCCTCCTCGATGAATAAAGGAGAAAGAAAGTTTAGAGAGAAATTGAAGTTTCTCTCACTAAAAAAACTAGAGCCAACATGAATAGCAACTATTCGCCAATGTACACCAAATTAAGAGTATGTAATAGTTTTTGTAAAAAAACGTGTAATAGTTAACTTTGCTTTTGTTAAAAAATATATTATGTTAAAAAAATAGTATGTTATAGTTGAAAAAAAAAAATAGAAGTAATCATTTTCAACTTATGGTTAATTATCAAATCATTATGTTTACCCATTTGTTAATTCTCATGACGAAAATTGATCACCTAACGTCCTAACTCCCCTACTCTCCTATCAAATTTCAGCACAAAATACTCTTTAAGCTATGTGTTTCTTTACTTTGTCCCCATCAAATATAAATTATTCACAATATCCCATTAAATTAATAAATTGACTCCAATAGTTTTGTTCTAAATAAAAATAAAGGTCATTCAAGAAAATTCCTATGGATGCCAGCTTATCAACAACCAATCTAAATGCAATGCATAAAAAAAACAGAGATATTTATTGCTAGTTTTGAGCCAAGCATATGTAAAAATTATTTAATTGATGATTAAAGATTAAGCAATTAAACAAAAAAAGAAAGATTAATTAATGGAATGGAGAGAGATTATGCACAAGTGGACAAAACAAAAAATAATGTCTATGTCATTACCCTCATCACCTAGTGTGCCCTACTTCTTTGATTTGAGTCTGACTAGGGCTGCTTCATGTGCCAACTCTCTAATTATTATCTTTTTTTTTTGTGTAAATTTTTATTAATGTATTTCAATCTAAACTATCTAATGCACATGGATTTTTAGTAGGAAAAAACCAAGGAGAATTGGATATAATGAAGAGATTATTCTGATACGATATGACGAACTAATATTTTAATTGTTTAAAATTGGTGCTCATATTCAATATCTAATAATATATATAAAAAAAAAAAATTATCTTTGATTTAGAGAACATATCATAAATAGAAAAAATATTTTAAAAAATAAAAACAAAGATACTTAAATTAGAGATACACATCACTATATGAGCCAGTTGGCAGCTAATTGTTTGTGCACATCATCCTACATCTTTCTAATAATAATAATAACTGTGAAAATATGCAACTTAATTACATAACTACCCTTCCTCATTCAAAGCAATTACATGTTGACTTTTCCACTTGTGTTCCCACTCTCATTTATATATATACACATTTCATCCCCACCTTCTCTATAATTATTTCCATCTTTCAAAATTTCTCACTTGTGAAGTTTGAACTTGTTTCTTTCTCTTCCATATCTTTGTCAGAAAAGAAAAAATGAGCAACATAAGCATGGTTGAGGCAAAGCTACCACCAGGATTCAGATTTCATCCTAGAGATGAAGAGCTTGTGTGTGATTACTTGATGAAGAAGGTGACACATAGTGATTCCTTTCTCATGATTGATGTTGACCTTAACAAGTGTGAGCCATGGGATATTCCTGGTTAGTATTAATGCTATATGAATCTATAATCTGTCTCTTCATTATCATGCATTCCTTTATTTATGGTTATTATTGCCTCATATATATACACATGACATGTTTCTTTGTTTACATATTTATTAGAGCAATTCACACATATTAGTAGTTAAATTCTAAGTTCAAATTTTCTCATAAAGAAATAGGATTATGTTGTTGATTGTGTACGATTCTTTGCATTTATGCTTGATCCATCAATTTTTCAGTTTGCTATTATGTTTAATAAATTCTTGTTTTTTTTTTAAGTAAATTAATTCTTGTTCTTTATTAAATTTTGATAAGGGTAAATTGAGGTGATGATAGCAACTGTAATGCCTATAATAATCACAATCTGCATGTATACTTGTGTAGTATGTTCTTTGATATGAAAATAATGATTGATACTTTTTATTTTTTGGTACAAATGATTGATACTTGTTTTTTCTTAATAACCAAATGATTGATAGTTGTTAACGGTGACTAATGATGTATTAGAAAATATCAAGTTAATTTAATTTCCAATTGAGAAAGGCCAGAACTTGACTATATGATTTAGTGTCTTGGAAATATATCATATTAGAAGAGTCCATAATCTTTTGATCCTTGAACAATGGTTACTAGCTATGATTAGCTGCTTAATTCATGCATATTGATAAATGGAAGAGCCTAAAGGAAACTGATACATACTCAAATTTTCATTTACTCATTGAATCTATGATGGTTAGATGTTCATTGAATATGCAGTGTAAGAAAAAGTTGCAACAACTACGTAAATCAAAGACAGAAAAAATAAATTTGGTCACCAAATTTTAGATGAATCTTGTTTTTTCCCGTCTCTAATTTTTTTTTCTAGTAAACGTTAAATTTTTATTCCTGTGTGAAAAAATTAGATCGAACATAACATTATTTCCAATCTGCATTTTTTATGTGGGTCATAAGTTGACATAAGCCTTTGTATTTTAATGTATGGCATGGTTATTATTAATTCCTAATCCCAGGCATATACAATAGAGATAGGTAGGTACAGGTGGCTGCACTCAAGTACTATATAATAAATAAAAACATATTAGAAAATAATATTATTTTTACTTAGGAAAAAATACATCAGAAAACGGTTTATTATTTAAAAAAATATTAATACTATTTGTATACAAAAAAAAATTGTTTCTATAAGATGTTTACACGAATTCATTCATATACATACACGCACCATGGAAAGGGATGTAGACAGTTGAGGTTAGTATCTTTGAACAGTAAGCTCTAAAAATCATATACTCTATAAGATTACAATACTTTCTAACATTATTTGCAAGATATATATCATCACCTTAATTAATTAAAAATAATTTTATTTGGAATAAATTGACACACTGAACTTGTCCTGTTATAAAGACTTTGATAGTGATTTTCATCATCATAATGCAAATAATTGTGTACAATGCAACAACACGCCTATACATGATCGTGATTAACTTACATGTCATATAGTAAAGTGATTGAACTCTCAAGTTTTTCTGATTGTTGATGGACCAAACTATGTCTATGTCCATCTTACTTTCATGTCAAAATCTTACTTTCATGTCAAAAAGAAAAGATACAAAGTGCTGAGAGAGACTTATCATTAGGAGGGCAGTCAAAATTGCATATATAATGGTTTATATCCATGATCATGAGGATAATTTAAAAATATTTAACGATTATATTTGTGTTTAGAAAGATCTTTAAAAAAAAAATTTGTGTTTAAGAGAAGTTATTAAGCAGAGTAACTCTAACGCAAGCGAGTAAGTCGACTCCCACTATTATTGTTTTCGTTTTTAATTTTTTTTTAAGAAAGTAATTTACTATATATGAAATACTAAATATAACTAAGATTAATTTGTATGCGCCAATGATATAATTTTTTTATCAAGATATAATTAGGCTCATTCCACAATATTTTTTTCTCAATTACATACATAAATATGTAAATGGTGAAATCTAATTGGATGCATGTCTAAAATTATTTTACCTATTTGTGCATACAAATTAAATCCAATGATTAATCCAATTGTATTACTTTATGTCTTCAAGGCCAACAAAATAATTATCCATTCTTGAAATATTTATTTTAATTATAAACAATTTTGTCAATTTAAATAGTTATGGATTTTTTATATCAACAAGGGCAAAATATTTTTTAGGCTTGATATGATGGGTCAATACTGAAGCTTTATAAAGTAGGCCATGCGTTTGTAGTTTAATTATTTTGAAAATGATTTCAACTGTTTGATTATGAAATCGCCATAACTAGTTTTGGATTTTATATAAGCATGTCATCATGAAATGAAAAAAAAACTGTTAGGAGTGGCCAAATTAGAAGACATCTCAACAATTGATGGAAGAGGATATGTATATTGGGTCTATATACAATATTATATAGAGTATATAATAATAAAAATAATAATAATAATAATACATTTATTTCCCCTGTTTTGGCACAAACAAAATTATAACTGTTCTAATAATTAAGACAAAGGAAAAAAAGTCATGAGCATTTAATCTAAGGATAATATTGTTAATGAGGACAATTGGTTTTAATTTTAACTAGTCATAGTTGACTTCAACACAAAACTGATTTCTACCTTTTATTGATTTTTTTTTTGAGGGAACCTTTTATTGATCTATAACTGCACATGTTCCTCATCTTACTTAAATTCACATATCATATCATATATAACAAAATAAAAAGTCCAACACCCATGTTCCATTTCACATTCTCTCAAAAAAAAAATGTTCCATTTCACATAATTCCTTTCCAATATATACTCCCTCTCCCATGATATAATTCATATCAACAAAAAAAAAGTTCCGTCCTCTAATCACCATTACAAACACAGAACTGCTTTTTATGTTGATTAAATAACTCATGTATA
>Ga0315914_1005158_pt1 | contig 19169 bp, 16 predicted proteins | sample MpolenodulesMG_FD_203920 | JGI IMG/M metagenome (GOLD analysis project Ga0315914, IMG submission 203920) | Medicago polymorpha root nodule microbial communities from Los Angeles, California, United States - elongated nodules | ecosystem: Host-associated > Plants > Roots > Nodule | place: USA... | reverse complement strand
ACTCAACGACAGTTCTGACATAGACTATGAAGTGCTTTGATCTAATTGAGGTTATAATTATTTTGCAGAAACCCAACGATAATTATGACATAGACTTTGAGGTGCTTAGATCTAATTGAGGTTACTTTGAGGTGCTTAGATCTAATTATGACATAGACTTTGAGGTGCTTAGATCTAATTGAGGTTACTTTGAGGTGCTTAGATCTAATTATGACATAGACTTTGAGGTGCTTAGATCTAATTGAGGTGCTTAGATCTAATTGCGGAAAACGTCTTTGTCGAGAGAGAATCAGAGGATTTCGTTGTTTTCCGTTTCTATATGTTTGGCCGCGACAAGGAAGGGGTTAAGCTGCATGTGAATAACAATAGTCTCACCATCGAAGATCCAGATCCGATCCAATTCAATTAATGCTGTATTTACTGCATGGTGCGACATAACTGGGAAACACTGTGACATTCATAACACCAGAGCCGTGAATGTATGAAGAATAGCCTTCTGAAAGTTGTTATACCCAAGCTCAAGAAGAAAGAGAAAGCAAAGAAAGAATAGTCGATTTCTGGAGATAACAAATAGTATTTTAGTTAGTTAAAATTTTGAAGGTTAATTTAAATATTGAAGATAGTTATATGATCTTTGTTGTATAGCCTCTATATGGGCTTTGTCTTATGTTTCCATCCGTGGTTAAATATTTTTTTTTCACTCCATGTTCTATTAAATTATTTTTACACAATCGATTTATATTTTATAAGACAAAACCTACCACTCATTATGAGTGAATAGACCTAAATGGTGGATGATCATGAACAACAAATTCTAATACCATATTAGAAAATCTAGTTTGGAAAATGAGAATTGCCTTGTAAACTCAAACTCTAAACATTAATCATCTAAATTGTCATCAAATTTTCATGTAAAAATATTCGTGTGTAACATAATACTAGTTTAGTTACTAAGATATACTCTAAGAAGCACAACACGAACACAAGTAATTTATTAATCTGGTTGAGTAAACGATACACATCACGTAAACAATAAAAACTGGTTATTTATGATGGTGTGTTCCAGGAAGCTTCTCCTTTATCTTATCAATTATTCCTTTCTTGTTGTGACGGTTGTTTTTCACGTTCTCATCAACAACAACAACGCCGTCGTCTGTGGTGGTGGTGGTAGTAGTAGTGTCACCTGCGGTGGTTGTATCTGCTATGGCTTGTGTGCTTCCGCCATCAACAACGCCGGTAGTATCCATAAGTTCCCTATGAATTAGATCATTGTTGCTAATAGGAACAGCACCGTACTGGTTTTGAAAATTATCCATTATATTATGCTAGCTAATTCTCTTCTCTTCTTAAACTTTAATCGGTTATGCATGCATGTGGATATGGTAATAAACGTTAGTGCAATCTCATATATATTCAAACACACAATATATCAAAATTTTAAAACATCATTAGTTAACTGCATTGTCATTGTAGTTGCTACCAAATGTTGACAAGTTTCACTATAGATTGCCACGTGTGACAACCATGCAATCATACTCATCTCTATATCACTCAACTCGAGGGTGGTTCTGTGGAGAGCCGGCAAACATGACACCATTTTTGTAAGGACATCACTTACGTTAATACTATATAAATATATTTATTAATTATATTAAAGAATATTCTTAAAAAAGTTTTATTATGAATGACTCTTGTAAAAAAACAAATACAATGACAAAGTTTTACTGATCCGGACACCAAAAATGTTAAAAGTGACATTGTTATCACGGTTGATAAAGATAGGGTAAATGTGGGACTAAGTCGAACGAGTATTATTTGATTAAAAATTTCTTAAACACATAATGGATGTAAAATTTTTAATACAAATAATTTTTTTATTAGTAAAATGGTTATCATGTTTTCTTAAGAATTTCAAAGAACGGTCCTACTCGTCGAATTCTTTTTTATCATGTGTGTTTTTTGGCCTCTCACAACAGAAAAGGTGCCACCTGTTTGTAACATGCAAAATTCTCATTCAAACTGTGGCATAATGTTTTCAACTGGATTGGATGGGAGTGGTAATGTTACTTGATTTTTTTAGTTTATTGAAATTCTTTTGCATTTTGTGGAAGTGGTTGATTAGAGGGTCACAGATTGATTCTATATTTTACGATAAATAGTGAACATCGAACAATTAATTAATTGTATTACATTATGTTATTGATATATAAGTTGTAAAATCCTTTCTTTTGTATTGAGAAATGAGATAGAGCTGTGTTCAAAATATCAGATCCTGTTTATTTCTTTAATTGTGTAATTTCTTTTGAGCGAATTCTCTCTATGCCTCAAATATCTTCAAGGTCTCCCAATACACATCAGTTAATTATTCATCAGATATACGTTTTTTCTTGTCAAATATACGTCTGAGAGATAAGTCCAAAAATAAACATACATCCGATATATAACTATCAAATATGTATTTAAAGACTTTAAAGATATATGAGGGTCTAAAAAGAAACATTCATTTCCTTTTGGTTGCCGTTTAATTTTGTTTTATCCCATGATTTTGGGCTTAAACAATTGTCATTTGGTTGTTACTCCTTTTCTTTGTTTTCTCTTTCAGCTCTTATTTTGTCTATAGATTTGCAATGGTTGAGTTTTATGTATACAATATTTACTTTTTACTTATGATATGATTTGCTATTAAAAAATATAAGAAAAATACCAAGAATACCATTGACAAATGTACATTTTTTTTTTCCAGAAAAAAAAAACATGTAAATTGAAGACCCGATAATTTGAGGGATACTAAGGCATTCTTTCTAGATTATAAAAAATGACTTTGGCATTAAATATTAGAGATTTAAAAAACAAAATTATAATTTTTTTTAAAAATTCAATTGAAGATTGAATTAAAATAAATGAACTCAAAGAACAGTGCGCATAGAGTAGATAAGGAGTAGTGATGTCACCACAAAACAAAACAATGAATGATGAATCCAGATTTAAAATGTTACACATAACCAAATATATATTTAGCGGATCAATCCGACGATGGAAAATAGAGAGACTTCGTCCAAGACATCATCATTAACATCGTATTTTGTTGTTTTGTTTAGTGTGTTGAATGAGTTTTAGTTTAGATCTACTCTCGTCCTCTCCTCTTCTCTTCTTTTATCTAAATACAAACAATCCAACCTCAATCTCATCTTTCAATGAAAAAAGTTAGCAACAACAAAATTGTTAGAAAAACCAACTGCTAAACAACCGAATGAGGTGGTCTTTATACCTCTGTATGTCAAGGTGATTCCTCTTTTTTTTTTTTTAGATCTGAACATCACCCTCTTTTTTTAGACTGTAACGAGCTTTCAAGACTCCACCCTTTCTTATGTCTACGTCCCAAATCATGTTTTGCTCCTTCCTCTGATAAGCATAGTAAGCAAAGCATTTTTTTCAGGTTTTCTTGTAAAATTTTCCAGCTTCCTCCTTGAACATGTATATTTATATTTGGTAAATGTGTATATTTTTTTTAGATGAAATTTGTTAGGTTAAAATGAGAGGGAAAATATTAGGTTAAAATGCTACAGACTTAACAATATTAGTAAATGAGGATAAGGATAACCTGATCACTGATATGCTCATATTGAGTGCAGCATCATAATTTCTATAGAATAAACCTGCATCATCAAAAAAAATATTGTCAAATTAAAAAAAGGCAAGATGATAAGAATGAAATTGATGCGATGCATTTTTTTTTTATAAATAATTGAACACTTACTATTCAGTACTTAATCATTCTATTTTATTTTACGGTTAAATACGTTTTTCATTACTACGTAATTTCTAAATTTGTTTTTTGTCCTTAAAAAAAGAAAATGCATTTTTTACTTCCGACAAAATTATCTTGCAATCAGTATCAGTTTTAGGCTCTAATGTTAAGTCAACATATATTTTGAATCGATTGTTAAAAAAAACATATATGTAGAATATGATAAAAAGTTGAAACAACAGAAAGAAACAATAAAATAAAGCTTGAAATATCTTTTCTCAGTGGAGTTTAATATGGGAAAGGTGAATCTTTTCCACCATGGATCACAAAAAATAAATGGTTAGATTTTGCACTTGTATTAAACTTTATCATGTTCTCCCACACCTAATCTCAATGGCTTCTCTTTTCAAACTTTTCTCATCATCTACATCGCTGCATCCCCACAACCTTTAGCTCCCTTTACTGCTACAAACCCATTTTTAATTCAAATCTTATCATCAACCTCAAACTCATTTCATGGAAGGAAAAATTATCAAAGGGTCAGCAATCAGTTTAAAATGCAGTCAAAAGAGGAGAAACAAATCAAAAAAAATTGTCAAATCTGTAAAGTAATTTGTGAACAGAAAAACCAAAATAGAAAAAACTCAAAAGACTTCAACATAGAGGAGATAAATGGAAAACCTATAAATTTGATGGAATAGTTCATATGTTTAGTTTAATCATTCCTTTTTAATAAATTTCAAACAAGAGGTTATGTGTATCTTTGAAAGTGAAACTACAAGAAACAACAACAAGCAAGTATTTGCACTGATTTCGTTTTGATTCATGGGTTGTGGAATTGAATGTTGATTTTTGGAGGAAGCGAAAATATAAAATTTGGGTAAATCCTTGAGTTATTCTTTAAGATACTACAAGAACATATGCACAACAAGATTTTTAATTTGATTTTGGTTTAAGAAGTAAGTTTTTTCTGGGTTGTTTTCATGGTTGAAAGGTTGAGGATGAAGTGAAAAAATGTAGTGTAGAGAGTCTATGATAAGATCAATGTTTCTCTTTTATCAAATGGTCCAAACCTACTTACCCATGGTGGGAAAGGATTCCCCTTTCCCATGTTAAACTCCGCCTCTTTTCTCCCTTCCATAGTTGTTTAAGATAGCTATGAGGAATGTCATGTTTAACAAGATTTTTGGGGTAAAAGTCCTGTGGCAATGATTTTTTAGGGAAGTTATCCCAACGAAGAAATGTTCAATCGTTTGGAAGATTTGTTAAAATTTTATGAAGAATCACATTTGAGTCTTTCAAAAAGCCATAAGGCTTATAGAACCGCATGATTCTAGGATTATCCATCACAATGAAAAAGCTTTATTGATCCGTTATCACGGGTGATAGAGACAGGGTAAGTGTGGGACTAAGTCGAACGAGTATTATTTGATTCAAAATTTCTTAAACACAAAATGGATGTAAATTTTTTAACAACTAATTTTTTTGTTAGTAAAATGGTTATCGTGTTTTCTTGACAATTTCAAACAACCTCCTACTTGTCGTATTCTTTTTTATCATGTGTGTTTTGTGGCCTCTCACAGCAGAAAAGGTGCCACTTGTTTGTAACATGCAAATTCTCATTCAAACTCTGGTTTTGTGGTAATGTTACTTGATTTTTTAAGTTTATTGAAATTCTTTGGCATTTTGTGGAGTGGTTGATTAGAAAGTTGCAGAATGGTTCTATATTTTACTATAAGTAGTGAACATTGAACAATTGATTAATTGTATTTTATTGATAAGTAGTAAAATCCTTTCTTTTGCATTGAAAAATGAGATAGAGCTGTGATCATAATATCATATCCTACTTATTCCTTTAATCGTGTAATTTCTTTTGAGCGAGTTCTTTATATGCCTCCAATATCTCTAAAGTCTCCTAATACACATTAGTTGGATATTTTATTCTTGTCAAACATACGCCTGAGAGATAAGTCCAGAAATAAATATACATCCGAAAGATAATTATTAGATATGTATTTAAGTCAAAAAAAAATGTATTTAAGCACTTTAAAGATATTTGAGAGTTTAAAGAGAAACATTCGTTTCCTTTTAATTGGTCGTTTAATTTCCCATGATTTTGGGCTTAAACAATTGCTGTTTGGTTGTTACTCCTTTTCTTTGTTTTCTCGTTTAGCTCTTAGTTTTGTTTATAGATTTGTATGGTTTTGAGTATTCATGTATACTACGTTTACTTTTTAAGTATGATTTGCTATTAAAAAAATGTAAGAAAATATCAGAAGACCATTGAAAAATGTTTTTTTTTTATAGAAAAAAGTATGTAATATTTTTTTTGAAGGGTCAGCTTAACGAGCCAACCTTATAGATTAACAAAAATTATGTCAGTCATATGTCTTGATAGCCATACCACACTCACCATTATGAAGACACGGTTACTTGAGGGATATTAGGGCATTCTTTTAGATTATAAAAAATGATTTTGGCATTAAATATTAAAGATTTAAAAAAAAGATAGAATTTATTTTATTTTTCAAATCTAATTAAAAATTGAATTAAAATAAATGTACTCAAAGCACAGTGCGCATAGAGGACAAGGAATAGTGATGTCGCCACAAAACTTTAAAACAACACAAAATCAAGAAAAGAAAGAACCAACCCGAAAACAAGACAAGACACATTTGAGGTTGATTGCACCACTGAGAGTAAGAGTTGAGCTAGCCCCATAAGAGTAGTTTGATGTTCTCAATTATATATATGAACCACAAAACTAGAATCCTTGACAAAATGTAGAAGGAGATGATCCAATTTAGAATCACATTTGCCATAAAATTATCAAAAATAGTCATTCCTTGATTTCCAGATTGATCAGATAGTTTTTTTTTTAAGGAAGATTGATCAGATAGTTGTTAACCAAATAACAAATAATCTCACAAGCAAACAACCACCAAATTGTAATGTGTGGTTCACCTCCTAATTTATTATGTACCATAATTCTAACCATCTCAATATACTATACCAAACTTGTTTCAAAAACATTCATAAAAGATAACAATGAATACAGATTTAAAATGTCACACTTAAACAAATAGATATTTAGCGGCACGATTTTGTTCCACACACTATCTAACACCTAGCCAAAACACAATTTTACTTCAATTTTCACTCCGCGGCAAATGGAAAACATTCTCCACTATGTAATGTAACGACCACCATGATCATTGTTCCAAGACCACTATGTAAACTAAATCTTTTATCAATTGGATCAATATTTGTTTAAGTGCTTAAAACAATTCAATCTTTAAGAAATAGAAAACATTAATTTAATTTATGATAAAAATATCCCTAAAATTATCCTAAAAATGATTAATATGACCTATGTTTGACATTCATAAAGATTCCATATTTACCGGTAGCTAATTATAACTCACTTTTTTCTTTTACATGAAACAAACAATTTTCAAATATATTTGATAAAATGAAATTGATATATATGAAGCACGAGATGACACATGTTTGCATGTAGAGGGCCCCTTTCTACTGGCAATTAACAAGCCTGGACAAAGTGGGTGTTGGATTGGATTGCAACCAAACCTAAGAAACCATGTGCCTTTTATGGGGAAGATAGATAGATGAATCTTATTTCAACAACTTTTAATTGACAACTTATGCAGACAATCATAATTTGCAAAGAAAAAATAGGTATTGCACGAAAATCAAAGCAATAGAGAGATGAAGGAAAAAATAATGTGAGTATGAGAGAGAAAATTGTAGCAAAAGTTATCCATTTTCAGTTATCACAAAATGGATGTTCAAATAACATTTCTCGAGCAGATAGCATAGAGACCCTACTTGTTCCATATAATTTTTTTCCTTTTGACTCAATGTCCCATATTGAATTATAAGAGAAATAAATGTTGTAACATTTAAAATTTTAATGTGGAATATAATATCCTCTACTTTTAAATGAAACGTCAACATAAACCAACTAATAAAATAACACCATGTTGTGGTGTGAACATATATTGTTAGTTGATAGAAACATTACCGGGGTCTGGATTTGAGAGATGACATTCTAATCACTAGACTATTTGGTAAAAAAAATTAACAATAAAATAACACCAAGCTCAAATTTTATTACTACTACATTTCAATTATCAGTTTCTACTTCTAATACTATTTTTTTAATAGAGTGCCCACATCACTCACATTCTAAATTAAGCACCAACATTTTCTTGTGAACGTATAAAAAAAAACTAAGCAAATCTTGCACGAGGCAATTTTACAAAAAATAATACTAGAAAGAAAAAACCCTTCTAACAGGGAAGTAAGTATTGAGATGCATAAGAAAAATATGGAATTTACATAATTTTTCACATCCCTTTCCCTTGGGAGATCTATACACAAGCTAGGGATGATGAGCTATGAGAGGTATAAAATTTACTCTTGAGATTGAAATCATGTCCACTCAAACTTTGAGCTTGTTAGAAATGAACACTTCATACTTTGAGTATCAATCAAGAATCCTCATATATATTGTTACTCTCTGCATAATGATATGCCAGTAGTGTGAACATGCTATAAATTAAGTTGCACTTTGTCATGAATCTACTGAAGTAGGTTTCGTCTGGAAAAACTTTGCAACTGCTTGATAAAGATTCTCTTCCTCAAAAGGTTTCGAGACATAACCATCCATCCCACATTTCAAACACTCTTCATATGTAGCATGGATTACATCTGCTGTCATGGCCAATATAGGTAAATGGAATTCACTTTTCATTTCACCACATTCACCATTTGTCTCCTCATTCGCCGTCCTCTCCATCTCCCGAATTCGACGAGTTGCTTCAAACCTGAAAATAATGTTAGTACATGATTCATAAAAAACAATATGTGTAAAAATAATATTCATGTGAATTAGAACACACATAACATGTATAGATAAGGTTTATATACAAACAAATATAGTATGGATGTGAATCAGAACATACATAACATGTGTAAATAGAGTTTATATACAAACAAAATAATTTGAATGTGAATTAGTACAGCCAACATGCAAGTTACATGCATTCAACTTACGTGCATATCGTTGAATTTATCAGCAAGGCAACTATCATGTAACTTGCATTCAACTTATGCAATTTATTTATTTTTATCAGCAATGCAACTATCATGTTAACATGTTATGTTCAAATAATACCAAAAAAAAAAAATTAATAATCGATGCAAACAAACATACCCATCCATTTCTGGCATTTGAATATCCATGAAGCAAGCATCAAACTTGTGAGGGAATTGAAGCATTTCAAGAGCAGCTTTGCCGCTATCTGCACACTTCACATCCGCTCCAAAGTTTTTCAAGGCGCCTGCAGCCACCCTCCGGTTTACTCCATTGTCATCAACCACTAAAATTTTCTTTCCGAACAGAAGGCTTCGAACTGAAGTTGAACCATTAGGCATCTCTTTTCCCAGCTGTCTCTTCTTGCCTGTTCCCAAAACTTGCTGAAGGCAAGCTCCCACCATACTAGCTCTCAGTGGCTTCATGATCACCGTATCACTAAAACCTGCGGATTTAGCTTTATCAAATTCGTCATTACTAATATTCGTAGCTAGAAGGATCATTTGAGGCATCTTAAATATATGTCCGTTCTGTTTCCAGTCCAGTTGCCGCACACTGAAGATCCCGTCCTCTCCACAAACCCATGAATCTTTCTCAACAAAAATAATATCAGGCTGGAATAACCTGCCACAACCAAATATTTTAACTCATTTAATGAACTCAAGTATTGAACCACACAACAAGAACAAATGCAATTCTTCAAAGAGTTTGATTTTGATAAATTGTTAGTGTGTAATGTTTTACACGTTTTACACTGTCAACAAGTCACAGCCGATCATGTGTGACTTTAGATGGAATTATGATTGAACACATAGTCCTTAACTTTAATTCACTAAAAATAGCAATGTCATTAATTACAAAAAGGAAAATTAAAAACTTACCCTGTGCTGGAAGCACCATTTTTCCCACACAAAGAAACAGCCTTATTGATGGCGTTTGCAACTTTAGCTTGTATCCCAAGTCTCTTCAAATGGTATCTAGTCACAGCAGCTCTAACAGGTTTCCCATCAACCACAACGGCTTTAAGCCCTCTAAAACTGGATGGTAGATCTTCATAGTTAACCTTCTTCACCTCAGTTATTGGATTCTTCTTAAATATTCCAAAATCCGCGGTAAATGAAAAGGTGCTTCCAACCTGCGGCCGACTTATAAAGTTTATTTGACCACCCATTAGTTCAACTAGGCACTTACTGATACTCAAACCAATGCCGGTACCACCATAATTTCTAGAAGTTGAGCTATCTGCCTGAACAAAAGGCATGAAAATCCTATCTTGGGCCGAGAAAGGAATTCCAATTCCAGTGTCTTCGACACAGACCATCAAGGTGACTTGTTCATAAAATTCATTCGAGGCCACTTTTTTAGTTGAAGCATCGCAGAAAAACTCTTCATCGGCAATTAAGTGGTTAAAATTATCCCAGTTGTTGCGTTCATCAGCAGCTTCATACCCACTTAGCGTTTTGAGATTATAACCGCCAGATGCATGCACAACTTCTTCAGACCCTCCATTTCGATAAGTCTCAAGCTTTCCATTTGTTGCGGGCTTTCTGTTTTCAGATAAATGAACTTTAACAAATATATGGCCTCGCTCAGTGAACTGCAGTATATTGAAGTTAATCAGAAATGTAAGCAACAAGTATCTTGCTATACAACAGCAAAATTTCAAACATTTCCAACATAACATGCATATTAGTAATGCAAATAACTTTAGGCAAATAAAATTTGAAAATTCCACTTACTTTAACAGAGTTGCCAACAAGATTTGTTACAATTTGTCTGAATCTCCCAGGATCTCCCATAACAATATCTGGAACTTTATCAGAAACAAACACTGCCAGCTATGAAAGGTAAAATGAAAAAAAAGGATAATGAAGTTAGATCATCAAATAAAGAGAGGAACCCGAATTAAGATATTATTATGAAACTCGTATTGGCCTTCACAATAGGTTTAGCAACGATTGAGCATACCTCTAAACCTTTGTGTCTAGACTTCTCTGAAAAAAGAGAGAGGACATCATCGAGTATGGAACGAAGGTCAAATGGAACCGCTTCCAGCTCTAATTTGCCAGCTTCAATTTTCGCTCGGTCAAGCACTTCATTTATTAATGCTATCAGAGCCTTCCCACATGCTTGAGCAGTCTGAGCATAGTCACGTTGGGTTGAGTTCAATTCCGTGCGTAGAAGCAGACCAAGCATTCCTACAATCATACAGAGTTTTGTTTTGTGATAACATTATTAATGAGAAAGTGAAAGGTATGAAAGCATATGTTACATTTTAGGCAGAGAGAGAGAGAATCTTGGAGTTACCTAAAATGCCATTCATAGGTGTTCTAATTTCATGAGAGACAGTAGCTAGAAACTGACATAAAAAACAAAAATTTCAGTATTAGTTATTGTTGCGTAATCAAAGGAAACATCGAAATATGCCAAGTGCCGACGACATGTCAAGGAAAAGTACCTGTGACTTGGCAACATCGGCCGCCTCTGCTCGAACTTTTAACTCCTGCATTTCGTGGAAATCATCCTCTACTTTGACAATATGATTCCCAGCACCATATAAAATGTAACCGATTAATAGAAGAATCACAAAGAATAGGATTGCAGTAGAAAGTGCTGTCCAATTTGGCGGTGCCTTCTGGTGATACCTGTCAAAAGTTTGATCATAAGCATCTTTCTGCTGACAAAATGCCGAAAGTCAGTTCCAGAAAATGTAATGTACAGTAGCCAGAAGAACCTACCTACATATCATTTGATGTTTCCTGTATGGATCTCCAAAATCAAGCTTACTTTCATGGACAAGAGAAACATCACCTTCTTCGTATTGGTTGCCATACATGATTAGGGGATCAGTAGAGTTCGTGACATCATATACATTGACCAAAATTGCTTGATGACCAGCAAGTTGACCAAGTAAATTTTCCACAAGTGACTCCACATCAAAGGATCCTCCAACATATCTGCCTCCAATTAAAAAGTTCATTAACCACATGTTCTATTGAAATGCTTACAACAAAATATAACCAAATACAAGCCTTGTAACAGAAACGGTTTTCTTCAACTCAGTGATAGAAGCTGTGTCGATAACACTAATAGTGGCATTGACGGATTAACTGCTGCTTAATAAAATGCTAATAATGTACCTAAGATTTTTATACTAAACACAACCTTCAACCTCTAATTACTCATATGGAACATAAGAAAAAAGATTCTAAAAACAAAAGGCTGACAATTAGTGAAATAAGGATATACCCTGCGGTCGCTTTAATGAGCTCTTCTGTTGTTGGGTTGGGAGGGAGCTTAGATTTGTAAACAGGAAATGTTAAAACCACACCGAGATGATGAGAACCCAACAACCTAAAAGGGCTAGTCAGAACAGCTTTCCCAGTAGCTCTAGCTCTCATTATGTTCTCTCGATCCTCCTGCATTGCAAAAATGAGAAATTGTAGTAATAAAAGTAATCCTCCACAAAAAAAAAAAAAAAAAACAAGCGGTGGAATGGTTCACAAGTGTCGTTCTTTACCTCTCCAGACATCATATCAATAGACTCAAGGTAAGAGACAGTTTCCTGAGCAAATATGACCGGTGCATACTCATCCCTAACCGGTGAAGCCTCTCTTTCCATTGTCTTTATAACCACTCCATGCTGCTTCTCAAACTGCTCTCTTTCCGAGTTAACAACTCTTTGTGCATAGGCCACTCCACTAAGTAGCGGCCTTTCGAAAGCGGTCCTAGCCGTATATTCTGCAAAAGTTTCCTGAAGGGAAATCATCAAATAATCGTCAGAGGATACATAAGTATTTTTCATTTCCAACACAGAATGATCAAAACTTTCAAGCACAGACCTGGTCAATGGCAGAAGGGTTTCTGTAATAATGGAAAGTTGAAACAAGGATGGCAAGAGCATGAACATGGTTGACACTAACACTGAATTGGTCTTGCAACATTCTAGCCCTTTGATCACAAAGACTACCCAAAACCTCTTTCCTTCTCACTTTAGTACCCACATCCATTTTGCTGTAGATGATACGACTAATCAGAGCCATCAGAAGAATCCATAGAAACATTAATTTGAGAAGCCAAGCTCTATGTGCTTGAATGAATGTGTATCTTTTGTTCCCCGTTTGTTCTTGTAACTTCGAAGCCAAAGGGTGGTGCTGATTCTGCATCTTCATCTTCAACAGAAGACCCATTACAACACTAAATCTCTTTCTTTCTGCCTATTTCTCTGAACTCCTCTTCATATCTATGGAAGTCCCAAAAAATACTCAATTAACAGTGCACAAACTTTTTTATATATAGGAACTAGCTTACTTTGCTTAAAGTGTAAAGTAGTCCTAAAATCTCAGAAACTTTTATCTGATGGTTGAAAGAAAAAGTTCACAGAACAAAAAACCAAGTACAGCATCATTACAGCAGCATTGTTTTGCGTGATTCAAACCAAACCAAGACATCTTAGGAAACAAGAATCAAATCAAAAAAGCAAAACCAAGCATGATGAATGATTGAGGAAAATTCATTTGAAAAATTACACAGAAAATTAGAGAATAAAAAAAGAAGTGAGAGAAAAGAGAAAGAATTAAAAAGAAGGGAAATAGAGACAAGCATGGGTCTCAAAAGATGGAAAAACAGCTCAAATTCCAAAGAAGCACCTTCTCCCTTCTCTCAACAGCCAATATAATGAATTAAAAATTGAAGAGACTTCTAATCATGCTCTCTAGGCGTGAAACCAGTCTTTGCTCAAGGACAAACAAAAGCACGTTCACACTTTTATTTGTTTAATAAAAAAAAACAAACATTGACCTCAAAAATAAAACACACACACCATACTAAACAAAAAAACACAGCGAAGCACACACAGAACCCAATGAGTAAGTAAGAGGGTTGTTAGAGAAACAATGTTTACCTGTATAGGAATAGGAAAGAGAAACAATACAATGAACACAGTTGAGACCAGATTGGTTGGTTGGTTCGTCTTGATCTGCACTGCACCTTTCTCTTTCTGTACTAGTTTTTGTTTTTTATACAACCTTTTTATATATGATGCTTTCTTACTTTATTTTTTAAGCACAAAACATGACATAACTAAACTAAAACTAAAATTTTCTCTGATACGCTGTTGTTGTCTCCCTTCTACTTCACACTCTCTAGTCAAGTCAAAACTCTCTTTCAACCCACCAAAATTTTCTTCAACTAGCAAGTTGAAAAGAAGCTTCAATGGAGAATAATGAACTGACCCAGTAAAGCTATTGTTACTAATCTTGGAAAATGAATGTAAAAGTTGAAACTTTTTCACATTCTAGAGTTGAATCTTCAAATGGGTCATTCTCACTCCTTGGTTTTCTTGAACTATTTCTATGTGTTCCAACGTTAAACAATGTTGTGTAGTGGAACAGAGGAGAGAGAAAGATAGAAAAGAATCACAATCACAAATCTGAAAGATAGTGACTTGCGACAATGCTAGGATCTTATTCCCATGCGAATTACCCTAAACACCCACTCTTTTTATATTTTGAATTCCATAACTACCCTCAATGGATAATCAACATTAATTAACTTTTGTTGTTTTGTATTAATTAATGTTGTGACTAATGTATCCTTAATAATCTATGTATAGCACTGATGCATTCATTCTTGGTAAACAGTTAATTTAGTTAACTTTGCAAGGAAAAGGAAAAGGAAAACACAGTTTGATTGGTTCCCTACTTTGTTTGGACAATTTTTTTAATATCTTTAAGACTTCATTAAAAATAATACTAAATAGTAATGTTATAAAATAAAAAAAGATAGAATGTCCTCTTCCAAATTATTAAGGTGACCTTATCTCGTTGTGACACTATTCAAATAAAGGCATGATTGCATCTCTAAAGAAAGAATAGATGAATATACCACCAATTTAATTCTTAAGTGGTACTAATTGCTATCAAGTTTTTTTAATAAAATAATTGCCATCAAGTTTAGTCTTTGCATCTTGTAAAAAAAAAGTTTAACTTTGATATATGATGTTTGTATGGTAGTTTAATGTGACATCTATTTGATGAGATTTTTCGAAGATGAAAACTTTTTATGTCTTTCAAAACAATCAATTGAATTTTCAGTAAACCTTTAACCTTAATTTTCTCCTTCTATGATCACGAAACTAAAATATAGGACAGTCATTTTATTTTATATAATAAAGTCGGTTTGGCAACTCAATATACAACAAGGTCGTGGAAAATTTCATCATCATATGTAATCACTCTCATTTTAAGTACAGTACTAAATATGGCTTAAATATTGCACTCGTCCCGCAAATATGGCCCGTTTAAGTTTTGGTCCCTGTAAAAAGAAAATTTGTTTTTGGTCCCTGCAAAATTTTTTGTTTTTTAAAATAGTCCCCTGACCCCATTTTTGTGATGATTTGCATACGTGGCACATCATGACTAGACCCATTTTGTAGTTTTTGGTCCCTGCAAAAAAAATTTGTTTCTGAAAATAGTCCCTGGAGGGGCTATTTTAAAAAACAAAAAATTTTGCAGGGACCAAAAACAATTTTTTTTTTTACAAGGTCCAAAACTTAAACGGGTCATATTTGCAGGGGCGAGTGCAATATTAAAGCCACTAAATATTAAGGTTAAAGTGGTTGGAGGAAGAAAACTGAACTCAAGAAAACTGGAAACCAGGTTAAATTATGAATTTTGCTCTTCCCCAACACAAAACAATCGCGCCCTGCAGTCATGCCTAAAATGACCCTGCGTTAGTTAACTAGCGCAAGTGTAAAACTATGTGTTAGTTAATTGACGCTGCGACACTTAACATGCGCATGTGTAAATCACTGCGTGCGTTAACTCATGCACATTGTTAACACGTGCGCGAGTTAACTCACGCTCTACTGATATATCAGTCCAGCATTAAATGTTGTACTGATATGCATTCAATGCAAAGTGTGTCATTAATGACCCGTAATCTTTACACGCTTATAATTGAACCGGATTATGCCAATTTAACAAGATTATCGGATAATACGACATAATCGATCAAAATTACACAAAAACATTGTTTTTCTCACAATCACATAATCACACATAACGATCCAAACGGTCGAAATTTCACAAATTCGCTGGTAATGACCCGTAATCACTTAAACACACTTAATGACACGTAAACGATCTAAATTACACAAATTTGTCCACAAATTTCTAAAATTACATAATCTCACATAAACGGTCAAAATGACCCAAATTCATCGTTAAATAACATAGACACAAATTCATTAAAAATCAACAATACGAACACAAATTCGGAAAATATTGCACTTAAATAAATACTACAGTTCAACGGATCGGACAAAAAGATAAAAAGTGTTATTCTCAACCATTAACCTGAACATGTAATCAACGTCGCTATCATCTTTGAGAAGTTGTGGATAATGCACGGTCTTTCAAAAGTCCTCTTCCTTGTCCTCCCCCAAGTCCAGGCCTGGCACATTTACTATCACATCACGTGTTCTATGATTTGAACCAATATGGATAAAGAAGTCATCAAGTTTTGCCTTCAACTCGTCCAACTTGTCGGTGGGGTTTACAGTGAACCAAGCCCTCTTTTTTCACATCTACATAACGAACTTCAAGTTTAACTGGATCTTGTGCATCTTCAGACATGTTTCACTTCACAAAAATATAATGAAAAAAAAATATGAGATAAAATAAATAGTTGAATAATTAGAGACAAATTAATGTGAGCAATAATTGGTGTGACATAACCGGCCACCAAAAAAATATTTCATTTCATATATTTATATAATATATAATATTAGTTACATATTGGCCACAAATATCCAAATTACATAACCGGCCACACAAAAATACGTCGGGGTGTAATACCACCAAAAAATAGAGGACGAACACCAACCGATCAAAAAGTGTCATAACCTATAATAACCTATCTAAAAGGTCTAATGACATTCCTAAATTTTCCTCTTCTTCTATCACTTCAAATTCTTGTTCCCTTTTTTGCGGAGTGGGAGTATTATCACAAACAATTGGATTGTGCTCATTTGTTGGTTTCTTTGGCGGCTTCGGCTCCTTGGACACGAGTTCATTGAAAGCGTGTTGTCTATCCAAAAACACAAAATGCCAATTTTCCGCCTCACCAATCTTGTTGTTCATCCACTCCTTACAACTCGGTGGTAACAGACAACCTTCCTTCAAAATAACATGAAGATAGTGGTCGGGAATTAAGCAAAGACACATGATGTTGGCATGTGAATTAAGTGGTGGAGCACTTCGGATTGAGAAATATGTCTCACATACACCACCCATTTCGGGCAAAGTCAACAGAGCAACGATTCTTTTGTAGCAAGAAGCAATAATGTGACCCATATCCGGAGTGGCCAACCACTTATCCGGTGGCGCAACACCACTTGTACATTTTGGAGGGTTTAAACCATCCAAGATTTTGTTATAACGCTCCTCCGTGTCATATATCGGCATGTAGTCACTCTTATGGTTTCTCAACTCTTGAATAAGTGCTTGACGAATCAATACATGATCTTCCTCATTCCTCCCCAAGTGCCTAGCTACCACCCGGAATCCACAGTGACCATCCCCTTTAACATTCACAATGTCTTCAACAAAAGGTCTCATGAAATTTGGAATTTGTGAAATGTATGGGATATTCCAAAACAGTTTTGAAGTAGACGATGGAGCTTGTGAGCGGGAGTAAGTGCTAAGGCGTGCATCTTTCCTCTTTGGAAGTGACTTCTTGGGTTGTGAAGGTTGACTATCCGGATTTTGAGAATCAATAGTCTCCCACCTAGAGGGTATTCGACCCGTTGATGACACTTTGAGTGTAGTCCTCTTCCTTTTAGGTGTTCCCATGATTACCGCCTTTTTTGAAGGTGGAGACAAATTTGTAGTTTCCGGAAATGCTATTGGACGCATCGTCTATTTGATGTAGAGTTTCCTATTTTAAGGGCTTGTCTTGAGACGTTCTTGAATGTCATTCCACTCTTCCACCACGGAAAAATCGTCATCAATCTCTTCTCCTTGTACACTTAACCTTTTCCAATGAGGGTATATATCATCCAAGACAAGAGGCAAATTTTGCTTGCTCTTCATGGCAATAATACACGCACAAGGTAACCTGTACGATGTCTTTTCCACACAACTGCAATCTTCCTTCTCAAAGCTGAATGTCTTGGAGCGTTTCAATTCATCATAGATAAATTTCAATGTGCGTCTAGATACATAACCCTCCAACTCTCTCATCATCTTGATTTTTTTGTATTTGTGTTCCAAGACTATTTTGTTCCTCCCAAAACTTCCTTGTATCTCACCAAATTGCACGGCCAACATCTTGTCTATTTCATCCCAACACGATGCCAAATCACCCAACATCTTGTCTACTCCTCAAATATTTTTTCAACACTCCATGAGCCGATTCAACAATGTTGATGGTTCCACACCCTAGATGCAAAACTTTATTCGTCCATGCCCTCGCAAATTTTTCCTTAAGGTTCAAAACCGTGGTTTCAACATATGTTATGAATTTCAGAAATGGCATGCATACCTCTTTGAATTTCATTAACTTACTTGCATATGATTCCTCTGTAGGAGATTCGACAAACTCTCTCCAAGCGATCACGACTTTCTCAAAAACTTCTCTATTCTTCACCTTGTTCTTCTTCAATTCTTTCTTGTCAACTTTTGCACCCTTAGGAGGTTTTGGGTTAACTCTACAATCCGTGATGCACTTAGCCCTTACATTCTTCCCAATATGAAAAAAAACAAAGTATGATGTATGTTTCAGGGAAAACTGTGCCAACGACATTCATCAAAGCACCATCTCTAAGTGTGACAATCACCTTGAGCATGTTGTCCTTTGAGGACAAAAGACCTTTCATCATCGTAAGTGCCCAAGTAAAGTTATCCTCTAGTTCAAAGTGAAGAAAGGCGAAACCAACGGAATACGTCATTTTTGTAGAGGTGCAACCAACTATCTCAAACAATGGCATTCGGTAGTTGTTGGTTTTGTAAGTGGAGCCCATGACCAAAACGGTTGAAAAAGTGTTGAGCAATTTAATTGACTCCGGATGAGCAAAAAATATGTCTTCAAAAGTGGTTTCCTCATTATTGCATCTTGTGTAATAGACATATTTATGCTCCACTAACTTCGAAATCAAGCATTGCAACTTCGTCATGTTACCTCTTTCCCTCTTGCGCCATCTTGTTCGCACATTGTACACTTGCTTGATAGTTGTCACACTTTCTTTGTTATTTTGCTTCAAATTGGTGAGAATATTCTGAGGCACCGTCAAGCTCTTTGTCA
>Ga0315914_1005157_pt1 | contig 19171 bp, 6 predicted proteins | sample MpolenodulesMG_FD_203920 | JGI IMG/M metagenome (GOLD analysis project Ga0315914, IMG submission 203920) | Medicago polymorpha root nodule microbial communities from Los Angeles, California, United States - elongated nodules | ecosystem: Host-associated > Plants > Roots > Nodule | place: USA... | reverse complement strand
ATTGTCACTTAGTTTGATTCTTTCTGAGTTTATATGCAACTCTACAAGTAATAATATAGCCAATTTGATATTTTATATATGAAACTCTACAAAATCCGTGCATCACACGGGTTAGAGTCTAGTACAATGTAAAGATATAAACATGATCAGTTGTAATATTATATATGGATAGGTCTTATGAACATTGTGTGGCACAATAGAGAGTTGAGCATTTTAGGTATGTGGTCATGAATTTGATCTATGATCAATGTGTATGGAAGAACAGTTGTTGAGTAGAATTAAGCACTTAGATATATCTTAGTAATCAATATCTATATCTATTAATCTCTGACTTTCAGACTCATTCTAAGCTTAGCAAAATCAACAAAAAGTATAGAGGTAGTACCTTTTACTCAATTACTCCTTCCATCTCTCATTATAAGTTCTCATTAAAAAAAATTGTCCTTAAATATAAGTCTCTATACAAATTACAAGATTCATTTATTATATTTTTTTCTATTTACATATGATTAATACTACGAATTTATCTTAAAATATAAAAAGTCAAATTAAATACACATATATAAACAAAAGACAATTTAGTAAAATTATACGCAAACTAGACATATTGTCTACACAACCAACTTTTCTTAATATATGTGAAATTAATCAAAAGGACTTATAACAAGAGATGGGGGATTCTATATAAATAATCTTTATTCCAAATGTACAATAGTAAGTTTTAGATTTACAATTGAGTTGTGGTTCAACAAGTAAAAACAAATAAATTGAATATATAAAAAAAATATGGGTTAAGCAAGTTTTTTACCCTATAATATCTCAAATTTGGTTTTTAAAAAATGGGTTAAGTCAGTATTTTATCCTATAATATCTCAAATTTCATTTTTAATCTCTTTTTAAATTTTCTACAAGCTTTGGTCCTTTAAGTTTTTTTCTTCCTTGCCTTTGGTCCCTATTTTTACATTAAATCATGTGTATCCTTCAAAATTTTAAATTAATTTTGTATTTATGTTTAATACATTATAGACATCTAACTTGCAAAAAAAAAATTAACAAAAGATGAATTAAATATGAATTTTTAAATTTTAAGCACTTAAAAATTCATATTTTGTTAAAAAAAATTGTGGGAGATAATTTTATAATATTCTAAATAATTGAGTTCAATCAGATTCATTGTCGGATTCAAACATGATTGATTTGGTCTCATTATTTATCTGCATCCGACGATGAACCTGATTGAACCCAATTATTTGTATTGTCCCGTCCTTGTTGAACTTGTATCACATTGAGTTCAATCAGTTCATCGTTTGATTCAAATATAAATAATTGGTGGAAAATGATAATTTGTGCCCTTAAGAAACAAATTAATGAGTTAGAAGTATAAATATTTTGTTGTAATTAATGCATTTGAATTTAATTGTCTTTTTTTATTTTTGATTAATGAGAAATGTTAACTTGTGCCCTCAAGGCACAAGTTAATGATTCAAATATAGAAATAATTTATTGAAATGTGTACATTGCATTTACTCTTTAACTTTTTAATTAATTAAATGCACAAAATTTTAGGGAATATTTCTACTTTTGTGTTTCTTAACATGTGCCCTAAGGACACAAATTAACACTACCTTTGATTAATTGAATGCACAAAATTTAAGAAAATATTTCTATTTTAAATTGTTTAACATATGTCTTTAGAGTACAAAGTTATTATGACCCATAATTGATTTGGTCTAAGTTAGGATCGGGTTTGGGTCTAACCCATCTCATGTACACCGGTTCAAACTTCAAACCTGCACCCCAAATTATAATATTTCAATTTTGATGACATAATTTCAACTTTTTATCATGGAGGTAACCACAAATAAAAACTTTTTATCATGGAGTATCTAAGATGTGCTTATAACATTGTTCGTTATTAAAGATTTAGTTGACTTTGAAAGCTGAGAACTAACTCCATTATTAAAGAGGTATTGAAAAACGTGGAAATTAAATGTCATTTAAGTTGGAAAAAATATCTTTAAATGAAATCACACGTCAATATTTTTCATATAGTGTGGTGTTAACAGTATGGCTTGACGCGTATTAAGAAAGTAAATTGAGACCTCCAAACAAGTCAATATTTTCTCAATGAATTGTTACAATGAAGATATCAATATTTATAGACAAAAGCTATGGACTAGGAAAACTATTGCGATCTTTTATACAATACTCTAGCTTTTTAAGTACTTGTAACTATCATATTGACGGTTGTCGATGGTCTATTGATAGTGTCAAAGATGATATGGTAAGTTAGTTGGAGCTAGGTGAGATAGCTTATTCCTCAAGCAAAATCAAATTTTGGCCTTCAATGTGAGATGGTTAAAAGAAGATGATGTCAAAACGAATTAATTACATGGTTGTGTTAAGGAGGGGGTAAAACAAAACCAAGTTTTGGCCGTAAATGTGGGTGATCAATGGGTGGTAAAGGTGGTTTGAGGTTTGAGAATATGTTACCCAATATATGGGATCTATTGGGTAACTTCATCGTCAAGGCAAAACACTAAAAAAACGATAATAACAATTAGCTTCTTGCTTGCTCGGTTAGACAAATCTCTATAAATTTAAATCATTATTCAAATGTGAAATACAACTTTCTTATACAATCTCTCATCAAAACACTTCTGCAAGAGAATCGTCATATGTAGATAAATCAGAAGAAGAAAGTTCAGATTTCTTGAAAAAGATCATAATCACCTTCAAACTTGATATTCATTCTCAAACATTAGATAGCAATCACAAATATACTCAAGCCTACATTTTATCTTTAGCACATCTTTTTAAGTGTATTTTAAAAGATCATATTCACCAATTGTAATCATATTAAACATAGAAAGAGATAGAAAGGTCATTGTGAGATCAAATTGATCATAATCATATCAAGACCACAAAACTACTATTGTATTTATTTGGTAGGCATCACAGTCATCTTCATATTGTTAAAGGTGACTTGTGAAATTGTCTAAAGTCTAAATATGTTTCCAAAACTTGTATGGTCAGATAGAATATAAGAAAAGAAGAGAAATTGTGCAAGAATACTATGAATTAATCAAAAATATATATCTTTGTATCATATTTTTTAGCCTAAAAATACGACGAATGTACTAAATTGTACAATTTTTAATGAGGGGGTCGATTTATTGAACACAACTAATAATAGTGAGACGAAAACAACAATTAAGTCTTTTCATTTCGTTGTTACTTTTTTTATTTTATTTTTATATTTGGGTTACCTTTGTTTTGTGGATTATTTTTCTAGTTATCAAGTGATCGAGTAACATCTAATACCTAATGAGAGACTTCTATTTTATTTTTTATTTCAGGCCATTAGTTTCAAAGTACACTCATAAAAGTTATGTGATGCAGCAAGATAATAAATTTGTATCAAATAAATGACGGTGTAAAACATGTTTACGACAATTTTATAAACACAATTTAGTTGATGGTTACAAAGACGTTGATATACAAAATCTGAGTTCGAATTCAAAATTTATCAGGAAGAAAAAAAATATCTATAACAAAAATGTAAATTTTTCGTATCCTCTTGGTATAGAATAAAGATTGGTAGACACCCTTATTGTGCACACGCTTTTGTACTAATATAGAAAATTTCAGTTATCTAAATATGTGGTCTGTGTGACCACATTTTTTCAGTTGCGTGACCACTATTTTTTCAGCATTTAGAGGCTGGAAAATGTGGTCACACAACTAAAATGTGCGTGACCACTATTTTTCCACTTAGTTAACCAAATAAAATAGTGGTCACGCTACTAAAAAAATATGGTCACACAGACCCTATATTTGATTAACTTAAATTTTTTAGAGTGGTACAAAAGAGTGTACTCCCTCTGTTTTTAAATATAAACAAATTTTACTTTTTACATTCATTCAATTAATGATGCATGTGGTTCATATTATAAACCACAAACATCATTGATTAAATGAATCTAAAAAGTAAAATTTGCTTATATTTAAAAACGGATGAGAATACATTAAGGATGTCTATCTATCATTGATGTTTGTGTTATTTTCATGATAAATGGTCTTCAAGTGATGATGAAACATCTTTACTTTATGGAAATAGAGCAACCATAGTCAATGCATAAAAAGTTTTCTCCCATTTGCTACCGTGAAAGTCATAGTGCTTTATTCTTTGATCATTTTTTATATATTATTTTATTACTTTTTCCTGCTGATACATGCATGTAACTCTTTCTCCATCTTCCACAGGTTATGCCGACTATACAATATCCAATTATCCATCGATTACACCACACACAATAAACACTATTAACAATAATTTACTGCCAAATTTCCTCGTATACTCAATGAAGCACCATAGAGGGAGACTGAGATAGATGACTATATTGATGTACCTTATATTGCAACATGTTATCTAAAGGTTTTGCCGAATGTTATCTAAAGGTTTTGCCGACTGTTACAATTTACATATAATGATATGCCCAAAAACAGGACGATTCCTCCTATTCAAGATAGTGTTTTAAAAATCGGACCGAACCAAATAATTCAACTAGTTGAACTGGGAAAATTGTAGTTCACCGGTTTGATCTCGGTTACTTTGTCATCTGTTTTAAATATCTAATTTTTTTTATAAATTTATGGTTGTCTTAAATGTTGTCGCACAAATGGTTGTTCAAATAACACACCTCTTTTTATATTTATAACAAAATTAAACTTTTTTGAGACCTTTTTTATCCAAAATTTTGAGGTCTAAAACTCTTGTTTGAGATATTTTACCATTGGATCGGCCCCGTTAATTAGTACTCTCCAGAAGCAACCACACACACTTCTTCTAGCTCAACTTGACAACCCCACTTACACAACACTACCAATGAAAGACTATATGGAAATTAAGTGGTAGTAAGTAACCACCTGAAGCAAAATCTGAATAGGGTCCATTTTTCACATAATGGTGTCTCCAAGTTCAAATTTTCAACAGTTTCTGTGATATACATTTTTGACTAAATGTGATATACATTTGTGGTATAGAGTTTTTGTGATATAGATACATATGAATAAATGTGATAATGAAATTTAAAGCAAGCTTTGGTCTATGACAAAAATGGAATCTTCTGATGAGTGAAAAGCAGTGCAGCAAGAAATTGAAAACTTTCTAGGCCTTTTGTTGTGCCTATAAGAGAAAATAATGTGTCTAAAATTCATTGACTCAAGGATAGGAAATTATTAGACTTTGGTAGGGACATTGTGCCCTTTGTAGCCTTTTTTCAATATCAGAAATTCGATTTGCTATAGGCTATATAAGATTGAATCTATGGCTTTTAAGGGAAGAGGGGGGCCAAAAACACATATTTGCAGTGTTGCCTAATAGCATTGGTGTTTTTTTAACTGATTATACTTTCTGAAAGATTAAGAATAAGTGTTCCCTTATCTTCTGGTAGAGAGGCAATAATAATAAACAATAGTAAAGTCATAATCTGATATACTATTCATGTGACTCTTGTATGTTTTAGAAGGATGAAGGATCTGCACCACTTTGTTCACGATCTTTAGATGTGATGTAACTTTTTTAATGTTTATCATAAGGAAAAAAAAGCACCATAGTCAATAAAGTTTTTTTACTACAAGTCAATAAAGTTATTAATGGTGGTAACTTTTGAATATATCTACAAATTAATATATCCGTATAAGAAATTGTGATTTGTGAGACACTCAAACGAGACTAAAAAAATCTTTTAAATGTGACCCGTGGATTTCACTCAACCTATCTACTCTAGTATATACAATTAATAAATGTGTTTTAGTAAATGATATTAATTTTGTTATTAAAATCAATACAACTAATCCTTTTTTTAAAAAAACCACACACAACCTTAAAATAACGATTAAAATAAGACGGATGAGACGGTTAAAATAAGACAGCTGAAATAAAAGGTGATTACCGCGGTATAAAATTTGATTGTAGAAATGATTTACATTTTTTTAACGAAATTGATTTACATTTATTTATAGATGATTGGTTTAGTGGCCCACTCATACACATATAGAGTAAAACGGTAATTTGATTTAGAGAAATGATATTTGAACATCCATTTTATGACAACTTTTGTGATAACTTTCTCTCTCATACTCACATTATTTTTTACTTTATCTCTCTATTGTTTTGGTTTTCGTACAAATACCTACTTTTTCTTTGTAAATTATGGTTGTCCTATAAGCTGTCAACTAAATGGTTATTCAAATAACACTACTTTTGATTTATCAATCCACCATCCATTGAATGTATCCACCAAACAAAAAACCTTTTAGTTGATTGCATTCAATCTACTCATTTAAAAATATGAATGGATCTAATACATCCATCTTATTAGGAGATCCAAGGATGAGCTCAAATGATAATACACTTTGTTTTAATCAAGTAGTTTAGTGGCTAGAATTTACATTTTAGGTGAATAAGTAGGGTGTCCGGGATTCGAACTTCAGTCTTTGCATATAACAATGTATTGTCTATGTCAATTAAGCTATGTTTACGGGGCCAAATAATAATACATGTGTATTTGATAAAATATGAACATTTCATTTATAAAATTAATATAATAACAAAATTAAATGGATCAACACCATTGAAGAACCCTCTGACAGATGTTGAAGAACCTTGTTAACAATCAACACCGATCACCGATGGAGCTCTGCCGTAATCCATCGAAGCTCCGCCATGGGGTTGTCAGCGCTCCGCTCTGAACCACCACTAATGGGCATCGTGCCCGGTCGTTCACCGGTGTTGATCACCCCTTTAATAAATAAATCATTATTTATTAAATAATTATGGTTAAATATGTTTTTGGTCTTTATAAATATATCAACTTTTTGTTTTAGTCTCTCTAAATGATTTATTTGACTTTTAGTCCCCCAAAAGTTTTCTATCACCATATGTGTAGAATATTATAACAACTTCTCCCAAAAAAATTATAGAATTTTTTAACAAAACATAAATTAAATATGAGTTTTTTAGCAAAAAAAACAGAAAAGTTCATATTTAATTCATGCTTTAATGAAAAATTCTATTTGTTTTTTTTAGAGATTCTTATAATATTCTAAACATTTTTTACCTCAAAATAAAATATATTCTAAACATTTTTAAAAAAATAAAAAATCATTTAAAAATAAGAGAGGAGCTTTTTGCTAGCTCTGATGCATCGTTCAATTTTGAAACCAAATAAGTCTATTAATTTTACATAATTTATGATTGAGAACAAGGGGATATGTGTGGTTTGGATTCTTTTATGCAGGTTTACAAATTTCTATAAAAAAAATGTTCTTTTCCCTTTAATTTTTGCTCATTCTCACTTAGATCTTTCAAAATTAACCCCAATGCAAGTTAACTTACGCTGGATACCGAAAGTGAGTTAACTTGTGTTGTTTACAACTAGCGGAAAAAAGAAAGGAAAAAAAAAACCACCGGACTTGAGTCCCGCTGCCTAACCTTATGTTTTCAATTCTCTTCTTTCTAGTTTTGCTAAGAGATTTCTGTGTGTAACTGATGTCCTATATACACACTGTAGGCTTGTAATGAACTGAGCCGGACATGGATGAAGTCAGGTGAGCATTCTTGTTTTAAAAGTGATTAAACTCCTTGATTTTTGTGTTTTAGTAAAGATAAAATGCTTAAAATTAGCTCTAAACCATCTTTATTGATGTGTGCAGAAAAGTAACGTGAAAATAACATATGATATAATTTACTCTTTAAACTAGAATAGACATGCTTCTTTAAGAATATTCACAATGTAAATGAAGTCGTAACTGACTGATGTTTTCTTACTCTTTGGAAGAACCCAGACCCTGACAAGTCAATAAAGAGAGTATCTGGGGTATACTTGTCAAATACAAAGAGAGTTGTGCTTGCGCATTCTACTAGCATTATGCATTGATAATTCTTCATGGTAGTTATACATGTCTCTGTGAAAATATGCTTATATATGCAGTGGGACTTAAGTCCCGTGGAGATTTTTTTTTTCTTCCAGTGTGCGCAGCGCAAGTTTACTCATGCTCGGTACCCGGTGTGAGATTACTTATGTTAGGGTTAATTTTGAAAGTTTGGGGTGGAAATGAGCAAAAATAAAAGGGAAAAGAGTAATTTCAATTTCTACCTCCGCTGCAAACTCAATTGGCACAATCACGCCTAAGCCCTGAAATTAAAATAAATTGTGTGTAGGCAATTAAGAAATTTTCTCCACAGATTTTTAGTTGAAATTTTCTCCACATTTTTTTCGTGCCAAGTATCATTGTCTTTCAATTTTTTATTTATTGATGAATTTTGTTACGGAAAAATTAGAGAGGAAAACATTTTGTCGCAAAACCTTTCCCTAAACTTACTCTCCTCATATATGTGACCGAATTTATGATGGAATATTTGTGATGGATTTATCCGACACACATTCCATCACTATTGTTCACTACTTTTAGTTCGATAAAAAATTACAATTAGTGAGGGATTTTTCCGTAGCTAATTTCCATCACTAAATCGCTTTTTTTAGTAGTGAAGGGACAATGAATTTCTATGAGCTTTATTTTTTTCACGAAACACCAAAATTGAAGCGATGTGCATTGCAACATGGTTGCCACAAAATAATGTAAGTGATTTTGTATGAGTCAACCTTCAAGACTTTCAATATATTTCTCAACCAAGTTATCTCAAAAAATGTAGCAGCCAGGGAGCAATACTTTGCCTCTACACTTGAACGTAACACAATATTTTTCTTTTCATTTTCAAATAAATTGGTGCTTGTTCAAGCAAGATGTAATATCCAAATATTGACCTTCTTGTATCCTTGCACTTAACCTAATCAGCATTGCAAAATACATGTAGAGTTCTTAATAAAGATCTCCTTTGAGAAGGCATTATCATTTATCAACATCAAGTTGGTGCTAGTGCCACCTTTGTATGACGGCAAACACTGAGTACTCAAACTATGGTGAGTTCTGCAACAGGAGCAAAGGTGTCTCAATAGATTCATGTGCTTGTGTGATCAACGACGACAATATTGAGGAAATACTTTGCTCCTGAAAGTGAAGGGAGATGTTAGCCACTCCAAATGTCAACAATATTGATAATCGAGTTTGTTTGATCTATGAAAAAAGAATAGTGCTATATGGCACGACACAAAGGACCGACGAATTGCACCAGGGCATGTAATTTCAGCTGTACCGCACTCCTTCTTTTCCTATTTCTATGGTTTCTTCAAAATAAAAAATAAAAAAATGCAAAATGTATACATCCTATTGAAAACTTCAGGTCAATTGTACCCAAAAAACGCCTCCAATAACATAACCGGCTCACCTTGCCATACCAGCATGTCAACATTTGATAACTCATCCTTGTCATCACCGGCTTAGCGTCGCCTAAACAACTTGTATGTGTCATACCGCTGCGTCATTCATATTTTTCTTCATCGTCGCCCTGTAGCCGCACAACTACCATTACTTACACAGATATGCATATGAATGCTCTAACGGTAAGTAGCGCCAGGTGAAGCTAGAAGAGAGGTTGTTTCATTTTTCTTGTCAAGAAATCGATTGATCTCGATGTTACATGTTGAAACGATGGAAGGCCACACTTCCAACGGTGTCGAAGGCAATATCAGTAGCTGGGAGTAGAGGGTACGTGCACCCGACAGAATTGGTGATCGTCAGTACATGTGATGTGTTGCGTGTAAGGGAGGAAGAGTTTAGTGGAACAGTGGTGTACATGCAACTATGCAAGAGGGATGTTTTAATACAAAGATCCATTTTAGATCAAAATAGAGTTTTACAGGGTGGACGCGCATTCGTGGGATTTGCACGAAAGTTTCTGTCGTGCACATTAGCATTACTGATAAAAAGAAAATTAAATATTTGTATCGTTCACATTATCTATTACTTGAAAAAGGAAATAACATGATTATTTTGTGGGAAGGATATCTTAGGCATTGATGCCAAAAAGCATGAGTAATGGCTTGACCATAGTTACAAGATACTTTCTTTCTTTGATTGAGGTAGTAAAGTCCCCCCAACTCAATTCCTGTCTCAATCATCTTCACGAATCATAAGTCTTGTATGACACAAAATTGTCTCAGAAAGAGTGTAAATGTAATAGAGAATGAATCCAATGCTAATGGAAATATAGAATTTAAGTGAAAAGAGGCTACTTGAGAATTCATCATATTTTGAAGTAGGAACTCACAGTCTTGTTATCTTGCACACAAGCATTAATTTCATATTTGAACAATATTCATATGAGAAAAACGTTCCTACAACTCAAGCCAACATGCTACGGGCTTCTTTGGAACTAAAAAGGCTTGTAGTAATTTCCTTTGACATAGATCCCAATAACCATGTCAGCAAGACTGCAACGAAAATTTCTCCAGGATTGTTATCTCTAGACCTGAAAATTGATCCGTCTATGAGGCTGATGTTTTTGATAATTGCTCTATGAACCTATTGTATTTGCTCAAAATTTCGCAAAATCAACATCGATTTCTAGCACCTGATCCACTTTCAGGTAGTTTCTCTAGACTCGAGAAACTACTTGTTATACTTTGCACGGTTTAGAGATTAAATTGAAGTGTAGGTGTTAATTTAGAGACTAAATTGATTATTTATTTTTCAATCTCGTATGAAAATGGATATTGCCAACCTTTAAAGTCATTGTGACTTTAAACTATCTTCGTTTTTGTTTGTTTCGAGAGAACTATTGAGATGTATTAATTTTGCTTTTAACTATCATATATGGTTGCTTGATCTTTTAACTTGTTTGGGAATCACTTTGTACCGGAGTTGTATTGACCTCTTTTTTTTCCGTTCTTTTTATTTGCCTTTGTTGTATGTTGTTTTAATTTGACTTTTTCATCCTAGTTTTTTCGGCACCCCTTGTATGTGCTTAAACTATCAAGACCTCAGTTTATATAATTCATTTTACCCTTTTCAAAAAAAAAAGAAAAGGAGAGTTATATTAGAGAAAGGTTGAGGAGATAACTATATTTTCTCGTAGGTTTAGGCGAGAAACAATAAAGACTATTGAGACAAGTTTTTAGCTTATTGTAATATTCAGATAAGTGTGAAGAAAGAGAAGAAAGACAATTTTTCGAAGTTGTAATTACCTTTATATCTTTACTCGAATAGGAAGAAAGAATCTTTGCTTGATGCATGCATGTTTCTATTCATCAACGTAACTAGAGCACGGGGCTGCTGATTTTTGTTTTATAGTTAGGTTCAACATTATATTAAGATAGAAAATGGGAGATGATTCGGTGTCTTTAGTTCATTTTAGATGAGAGGGAAGGTTGGATGAATGATTAAAATAAATTAATTAGGTGAGAGAGAATTAATGGTTTAGAGAGAGATAGGAACAAAAGCCATCAAAGGCACCGAAAGGCACCGAAGCCAAAAATCAAAGGCATCGAATCCTCTCCCATAAAGTTTTAGAAACTAAAATGAAGTTACCATGCGCTTCCATGTAAAACTTATTAAATCAATAAACATTTTCATTAGAGATAATTATTCTCATTTTTAGTTAGAAGATAGTGAAAAATAATAAATGAAACTTATTGATCAATGAAAAACATTTGTTCCGTGTATGATTTTTATAATAAAATTATAATTATCAGTGACAAATATTGATATTTTATCATGTGTAAGATCTCTTCTTTTTTTTGCATCAATGATAAACATTGGTTCCATATTTTTCATATAAGAGTAAAAAAAATACACAAAATTAGAGATAATTGTATCATAGTAATAAATTGATGGCACTCCTAATACACCACAAATCATATACAATCTCTTCAAAGGTATTATTGATATAAAAATATGAAGGGGATGGTGGTGGTGGGTTCACCAAAACAAGATTATCGAAAATTATAAGAATGTAAACCAATTTTATCTCTAAAGAAACATTCTCTAGAAAAACTAGGTTATTGATCCCACCAAACTAAACTATTAACAAAGAAGTCAACATTTCCTAGTCTATTTGAACAACCATTCTCCTCTATACAAATATGAGAATATCTAAAACGAAAAATTCCGAATGATATGGAGACAAGTTTTCTATTTCATCTTAAGCTTCGTAGGAACCAAATTCATAGTAGTAAAAGCTTAAACTATGAGGAGGAAGCCACACTCAAACCATAAGTTTATCCGACCTCTATCATGAGCAAATTCAATATTAATAGCATAAAAAACATTACAAATTTCAGCATAAAGAGAATTCATAACATCAATATTATTTGAAGATGCACCTAAAAAAGTACAAAGGTGATCTCTAAAGATGTCACCGCAAGAATAGACACATGGTGATCCTCTAGATGCCACATCAATGTTACACTGAATCCCAATAGTTTGGGGGCATAATCCAATTTACTTGCTTAGTAGAATTATGAGGGGATGATGACAGTCAACATCAAACTGCTTGGAATAGAAAATTCGTTGATAGAAGAAAATATGTGACCTTTGGAATGATGAACTTCATGATGAACAAGGATTTTGACATAAATAAGATCATGGCCAAAATTGGGAAAAATATCATTAAATATGATATTGTTCCTGCATTTCCAAACCAACCGCAAAATATTGACAATAGCATATACAATGGAATGGAAGAGTGATTGCTAATGAAAAATAAATCTGACATAACAGTTCAATAAAATATAGTAGAAATTAATGAAAAATAAATGAAGAAAATAGCAAAAATGAAGTTGGAGAAAAAGTTTTTTTCAAAAAAAAAAATTTAGAGAAAAAGAGAACATTAGAGAGAAGAAACAAAAATAGCTTTTTTAGTTAAATAAAAAATATATTGATGTTACCTTTAACTATTCTTCAACATTTTCTTATTTTTATTTTTTATAATTGATTCAGACCGGGCCAAAGCTCAATCCAGGTTAGGACCCATATCCAACTAGAAGCTGATGACTGGCGGACCATACCATGGACATGTTATAAATCTCACTGGATCCTTGTTTGGACCTTTAATCTGAGTTGTCCAATTCAGATTCAATGTTATGACTTCGTCCATATCATTGCAAGTGTCCCTAAGAGAGACATGTCCAAGTGAAGGCCTAACAACAAAAAATCATAATCATTCTCTATATATACTAGTGCATAGTGTTGGATCAGGTAAGTGGTAGTTTACCCTTAAACTGCCTCACTCTCACGATATCTCACTGACTTGAGTGTCGGAGCATATGCAGGTAAACCACCCCCTCCTGTGGAGAAGGATTGACAATTGACCATGATGGAATCCTCCCTTTTCACAGCTACAACCAGACCATATTACTATGGTCCAAACGGATCTTTCGCGGCTTCACTGCGGATCGAACTATAGAAACAAACCTATTTGTTACGACGAAATCAAGATGGTTAACACTTAACTCTGCTTTGTCGACAACAAAGTTCACAATGAGGAAACCTGTATCCAACAACAATACAGTAGTACAATGTCTTCATCCCAACCAAAACCTGTCCAAGGAGGCCTTGGACCGTTCCAACAACGATCTGTTATCTTACGCATAACAAGACCATGACTTTGCCGCCACTGGTGCACCAAACACCCCGAGTGATAGCCCGAAATCTTGAGCTCTGCGAGATCCCACCGGTGACAGAAGCTTCGCAGACGGACAACCTGGAGATGAGAAAAACACAAGAAAATGGGGTTTGTACTGTGTTGGTTTTTTAACAGTTAGACTGAGGTAAAGTGCATGCATGTAAAAATTTATGGGATAAATGATTGGAACGAGTATTTATCCTGGTTTACCCAACAACCTAGGATTACGTCCAATCCCACTTAAACTTCTAAGGAATTTTTCCACTATAATAAATTTGATTGCAACAAACACTAAGACTGTCTAGAGGGATTCTTAACAAAGGATTACAAGATTTATAGACAAACCTTGAATGTTTACACAAAATCTATATATAGTAAACTATACGAGCACAATACACTTGAAGTGTATCTCTTTTGATTTGTATTACTTTGATTTGACAAGGTTAGTTTGTAAGTAAGTAAATTAAGTTCGTAACCTTCTATAGCAGATACCTTTCCTTTAAATGTGAGGAGTTCAAATGAGTATGTTGCTAGAGATCCCTGTCCTTCAATGCTTGATCCTTGTGTGTAATCCATGTCTTGATTACAGTTGAGGAATCTTCACATTTAACTTCACCATTGATGCACTAGGATGTTCGTTCCTCATGTGTGCAATTAAATGATTGATTTTCTTATTCGTGACAATATATATTGCATCATTTGAAGTCTAGAGGATTGCCTTGGTCTAGAGGATCGCCTTGGTATAGATTGTCGCTTGATTCGCAGAAGGTTGACCACATAACATTGATTTTTTCCTTGATCATAAAGAGAGTTTTCATATACGTCCATAGATGATGACTTCAAGTCTATAAAACGATGACTCTATGTTGACCATAGAGCTTCGTCTTGATCTTATCTGTTCACCTTTCAATCTAGAGTATTAACCATAGATGATCAACTTGAATTATCTTTAAACTCAAGGATATTGATCTTTAACCCATTTTGGTTTAACAATCTCCCTCTTTTTAATGATGACAAACACGTGTATTTGATGAACAATTTTTCAATAACAAAATGACTTAAGAAAGAATGTTGTTTTTAAATTTCCCGTGAGTCTAAGCTAGGAAATAAATTTTTCAAAAAAATATATCATAGTAGACAATATCAAAAAGATTAACAATTCTACTACTATTACTCCCTCTTTTATCATTAACAAAAAATATTTTCATCAATAAATAGAAAAGATATAGAGGGAAACATTAAAAAAAAGACAAAAATAAAAAAATGATAAAAAATAAAGCAACATAGAGAGAAACAAAAAAATCACAAGTGTGATACATAAAAAATTACAAGTGAGATGCATGAAAGATAAATTCAAGTTAATGAAGCAATGGTTATTAAAGAGATAGTTCATTATTGAATTAAAAATTCACTATCATACAACAATTTAATCAATACAATCAAAATAATATTCTTAAGTTCAAACACTTAACAGTCTCACAATTCCCCTTGGAGGAGAAAAAAACCACTACTTTTCCTTTGTATCCTTAATTAACAAAAATTATGACCTTGAATGGACACATCTATTATAAGTTCTTAAGATAGAGTAGAGATCCAATAATACATAGTATTTTGTTATTTCAATGTCCTTACTATTTTCATCTTGTTCTAAATTCCATTTGTTGCCATGGGAATGTCAATGGGCTTTGTTTCAAGTATTTTGAAGAGTTTTAGCAACTATTGACAATACTTTGTTTGACTAACAAATGTACCATTTTCCATATGCTTAATTTGAAGTTTTAGAAAATAGTTAAGTTCACCCATCAAACTCATCTCAAACTTCCCCTATATAAGCTTATAAAATTCATTAACCGAGAAAGAGTTAGTAGAATGATAACATGCTATTTTGTTTTAATTATTAAATCAATATTTTTATTTTTATTATTATAAGTATTTTACTACATTTTGTTTTATTTTCAATGATTAGGATAAATCAATCAAATATGAAGGAATGGTTAAAATGTGAAGGAATGGTGGAAATATGACAGAATAATTGCAAGTGTTGAAGTTTTGTTGACCAAGCAGGGTTTATGATAGTGGAAGCTTTCAACAATGAAAGTATAGTAGAAAATCAAAGTTCAACCCTTCAAATGCACTATTAAAATTCTCAAAGTTGTCACCATTATTCAAGGGGATATGGAACCTAATATGATAAAAAAAAGTATAAATGTTGTTTCTATAAGATAGGAAAAAAGGTTAGGAGAACTAAATGGAGAGAGAGAGAGAGATTCATAAAATGAACGAGCTTAAGGAGAAAAAAATGAAATTTTAAGCAAAAGATTAAAAAAAAATATTGCATTAAGATAAGTGACTTAATCTCTTCACAAAGGATACAACTAAAATTGATAGGACTTAGCAAATAGAGTGAATAAGAGGAACCATTCAGAGATAATACTTTTCTAAATGAATATCTTACTATTGCAGTGAGTAAGAACCTAAGGATAGATGAGTTCGAAGTATGTGACCTAGTGAAATTAAGGTCCTCAAATTTGTTATCTAGGAGGGCTAAAACCAAAAGGGAGTAATATAGTCCCTTCAGGTTGATAAGACGTGATCAAAGTGAAGAACTCTAAATTAAAACACCTAGATGAAGAAGAATTTGATAGCACGGAGTTCAAAACAAAGAGGCATTCCATCTCTAATGTCCCGCCATAAAACCCTAAAGAACAAATGTCAAACTCAAGCCCATAACAAACGCTTCGTAGGAGGTAAATCATACTTTTACTTTTCTAATAAAACATTTGTTTGCATTATGGATCACCGACCAAGATGTTTTCATTGTTTTTAATGTCTTTTGACCACTTGTAATGTTTTTATTTGTTTTAATGCTTTTCATTATGGTTGATGCACTCTAGTGTTTCTCTAAATACTCATGCTTTCTACATTTTAGTTCATCCCTTATGTTGGTTTACCTTGTATCTTATACGCTTAGGTTATCAAGGTGAGAAAAAAAAATACTCCATCTTAATTTCTTTAAGCAAAAAATAAAAAGCCACATCATCAAAAAAAAATCCACGTGCCAAGATTTCATGCCACTTCAGTGCCTCATGTGAATGGACTGTTGGATGACCAAAATAAGAAAAATCTCAAATTACAGGGATAAAATCAGTGTTTCTTTCTTTTACAAGGGCTATTTATAAACTTCACGTATATTACATGGACCATTTGAACAATTAACCCTAAACTTTATTAAAACACAAGGAAAAATATTCATAACATTAATAAAGTTAGAATGGGGTAAAAGTTACTTTTGATTGATGAAGTGACACACAAGCCAATGAAACTAGAAAAGACTCATTATTTTCATCTTCTAGCAAAGGTGAAAAAAAAAACTCCATATTCAACCAAGGAACTCAACCAACATCCTAAAAATCATATATAGGTTTCACATTTATAACCATAAAATCTGAAAACCCTTAATTTGTTCTCTCACCCCTTATTATTGTTGTTGTTTTGATAAAAAAGCGAAGGCAACAAGGAAAAAAATCAGAGATCTAGAAACCCAAAAATTGTTATCGACGTAGGTTTGTAGATATTCAAATCCTCGAGAATGCGTGAGAGTGGGTTGAGTTGAAACTTGAGATTCTAGTGGGTTGGTTTGTAAATCTACAAGTTTGCAATCCTGATTTCTTATTTCACCTTCAATTAAATATAAAAACAAATCTCCATCTTCAACAACAACAAAAAAACTCAAAACTAACACCCTAAAATCTAGATTCGAGTTTCATATTCAAACCCACAAAATTGCAAACCTGCACAGTATCCTCTCATCTTTCATATTGTTGTTGCTTTAATAAAAAATATGAAGTCAGAGAGAAAAAGATTAAAGATTTAGAAACCAATACATTGTTATCGGCGCAATCTTGTATATCTTTAAATTCTTTGTGTTAGTGTGTGAGTGGCTTGAATTGAAACTTGAGATTTTAGTGGGTAGATTTGTAGTTTTGAGAGTTTGTATCCCTAATTTCTTACTTTCTCCTCTGTCGTTCTTACTTTCTTCAACCACTACCGATGTTAGGATTATTAAACAAATTTTAATTACTTTCGACAGGTTATGCTGCGATAGAGGACATCCAATCAAACAAGTAGCATGCAAATGGATGAAGACTTGTGAGAATACTTCCAAACAAAATCATTGTATGAATTGTTTTTTTATTTTGGTAAGTTTGAATTTTTCATTTTCTTTAATTTTATAATTTTTGGATTTTTCTTCTAGAGAAGATGATATGGGTGCATAATTAGGTTAAAGATTCAATATGAAATTTTATTTTGGTATTTTTTTTTATTTGATAAAGATTTTGAAGAACATGCATCATATTGTGAGATGATGAAAACCAAGAACCCTAACAATTTTTTTTAAATAAAAAATTATTAAAAGAAATTATAATTGACTGATTTGGACAATGTCAACACAACAACGAAAATATTTTTCGCTGAGTTTAATGGAAAATGATTTTTTTGCATACACCGGCAATGTAAATCTATATGAGTTTAATTAGTATGATTTGTCAGTGTATCCAATAATGCGTTGACACGTCAATTAATGAATATAATAATTCGTGTATTTTCATATTCATTAATTGACCTTACAACACATTATTGACATGCGTATTTTTTTTACACCGTCCATACATTCCAATTAAACACAAATGTAAATGATATCAATGGACACAAAATTTAAAGAACAAATGCATTACAAACATTTAACTCGACAATATGCACTTGACCTGTTACTTATTATTACTTATTACCTACAAACAAAATCATCACACATCAACACAAAATCCTTTATTTCATTCTGTTACGTTCCTTAACCCAATCTCGTTAGCAAGTTATGAGAAGGAAGAAAAGAAAAACAAAGGAGTTGATCCAATTAACAAAACAAACCCTTTTCTGCCATTTTTGTCACACTGTTCGATCAATGTTGATCTCAACCGTTCGTTTGTGATAACACTTGTGGGTAAAGTGTTTAAGCGATTGAGATTAGCATTGATCTCAATCACTCGTTTGTGCTATCATATATGGTCAAATGTGTTTGAACGTTTGAGACAAACGTTGATCAAATATGTTTGAACAGTCGAGACCCACGTTGAATCATCCTACCAACAGAGGGGACCTAGATCCAAATTGTTAAAGAATCCTACTATTTTGATATGAACAACACTTGCCACATATTTCTAACAAATTCAACTAAAGTGTAATTGTTAACGACACTTATTTTAACATGTTCTCTCTTATTGAGTGGAATATACAAGTGGGTTATACCACTTTACAAATGAGTCTCACGTAAAATAATAATAGAAATAAAAAAAAAGTCTTTTCCTCTTAATATTTGAAGAGTTTTTTTATCATGTGCAAATTTTTACATGTTAAAAAGTTTAAAATAAATTTTTTGTATTGGAACTTATAAAAATTTACACATGTTAAAAAGTTTAAAAACTTTTGAATAAATAATTGTTGTTTTTCAAAAAAAAGTTACTACTATTAATTATATTAACATGTGCAATGTTTCACATGGTAGATAAATCCATATTTAAAAAGTAA
>Ga0315914_1005156_pt1 | contig 19172 bp, 14 predicted proteins | sample MpolenodulesMG_FD_203920 | JGI IMG/M metagenome (GOLD analysis project Ga0315914, IMG submission 203920) | Medicago polymorpha root nodule microbial communities from Los Angeles, California, United States - elongated nodules | ecosystem: Host-associated > Plants > Roots > Nodule | place: USA... | reverse complement strand
CTTATTAAAATATGGCATAAGCAGCTTATGAAACTATGATAAGCTATTTTTATTTATTTACCCAAACACCTTTAAAAAAGCTTATGGGAGTAGATAAGCCCACATAAGCTCAAAATAAGCCAATCCAGACGGGGCCTAAATGAGTGTAAGAAAGAGATCCATTAACAGAATTATTGTATTGTATCATATGAGGTAGGAAAATAGGATAATTTGTTAAGCAAGGATTGAATTAATAGGAGCGATCTGTTTTTTCAAAAAAATAGGAGCGATCTATTAACAAAATTGGAGCGATCACTTATTTCAAAAATATAGGAGCGAAAATAAGATTGAATTGGATTTAGGAGTGATCTGTTGTTTTTGATTTCAGAAGTATTTGAAAATAACATTTTGATTAAATTAAATAAGGTTAATTAAATAGGAGTAATACAGTAAAATTAATCATTGAAGTTAGGTTAAATCTAGGACAACATTTTACGTTCGAGTTAATTTGAGGAATAAGAAATGTCAATGGCATTGATAGCTTCCTGGGGAGTTTCCACTTTTTTTTTCACTGAGAAGCTTATGTAACTGATGTATGCTAAAATGAGCAAAAAACATGATTGCAACTTTAAATTCTCCATTCACTAAAACATGACACGTGGAAAAATAAATATCAATGGTTCTGATTTATTCAATGATTTATTTTATTTTATTTTAATAAAATAACATAGAAAACCACTGTTGTTTCCTTCTCTCTCTTGTCTGGAGTTTAGCTTGCAGAACCCATTAACGTTGCCGATCAAACCTCATAACTTCGTCGTACCGGAGGTCCGCCGCGATAGACGTGTTGCCAAACATGAGATCGTCGCTGTTCTGACTTGTAATAGGAGGCATGGGTTGTTCTTGTTGCTGTTCTTGATTGCCCTTGCGTTTGAGTTGTATCAGAGGGTACTGAACAAGAAATTATGAGATGGTTGATACAACAAAAAACCAGAATTAGGATTAAGATTGGTCTGTTTTTGTCTCATCTCATGTTAAACTCATGCTAACTCAAATTGGTTATGATTATTAATAATCTAACTAAAACCAGAAAGTATGAGATGGTAGATACAACAAAAAGAACAAGGAGAATGAGGATCAAGATTGAATTTAAAGTATTGAAAAGAATTAAGATTGAACTATAACAAAAGAATTGAAAGGGAAGGTTGAAGATGAAACGTGTTGATGAAACCGAGCAAGGAGGAATCGTGGGATAAAGTAACATTATTAATTTTTATTTTAGAAATAAATGTGAACCATTGATATTTATTTTTCCACGTGTCATGTTTTAGTGAATGGAAATTGAGATTGCAATTTCTTCCCTAAATGGAGAGGATCTGCACTCCTAAAACACACAAATTTACAACTCATATTTGTTACAAAACAAAATATAAAAATTTAAAGAAAATTTACATGGTCTTTTTTTGAATAAGCAATCACCTTGTAGTGCCAATACCCTCAACATCTTCAATCAATAGTACATTGAACCTCTTTACTAGCAGTGTAAAGATTCCTCGCACCATCATAAACAGGGAGCTTCTTTCCCAACTCAGTGTTCTGGTGAAGCTTCACTAGTAACAATGAACATGGTATGCGTATGATATTGTAAATACATATAAGAACTTCCTCTCGAACAAATTAGAACATGCTAATCTCTCTCTAAAGTGTATATATGTATCATCCTCACTTGTTCTAACATTCCACACACTCGAGAACCCAACTAATATGTCACTCTCCAATTGAGTAGTGCTAATGGTCTTTTTTTAGTAGATAACATCATAACAAGCAGTTTTTTTTTCTTTTTTTGTGAATGGTCTTTTTTATTAGAAATTATTAGGATTAATGGTATGAATTAAATTAATAACAATAAAAATCCAGAGAACTAATGAAAATAATTATTTATTGCATATAAAGGTATGATCGTAATGTACAACCAAAGAATGAATAGAACACCAACAAATATCAGGTACAAAAAAATAATAATGAAGAAAACCGTAAAAAATCAAATCCCTATCAATACTGTTGTGCCAAGAAAACGATCAGATGCTGACATTAGTAGAAATCAACATCACACTTGGTCCTAGTGAATGTTGCATTGGTATTTTTAGAACTCAAAGGAACCTTGAGGTCACATTTCACCTTAGGCTTGTAATCACCAGATATAAAATCCCCGAGTCTGAACCTAATCCTAAAGTAAAGCCTCACGTATATATCATAAACTTCATCACTCTTGTCTTTGTTGAACTCAGAGACTTGATCGTTGTCGAGCACCAAAACATGTTGTCCTGAGAAAACAGCACTCATGGGGTTGCTGCTCTTCTTGTATTGGCGAAATGAGTTCATGTGTGTGATCACATCAACATTGGCAAACCTCGACCCTTCGTAGAATGCTCGTGCCTCCACTTTATCATAATAGATGTTGAGTTTTTTGTTTGGATTACGTGCTGTGAAGTTGAGCACCATGTTGTAGTTTAGTGTATTGTTGCCGTAGTCGAATTTCGTTAGATTGGCTTCGTCGACATAGAACTTGAAGGGGCGGGGTTGAACAACGAGATAGAAGATAAGGACTGCGAGGCCAGCAAGAACTATGAGTGCGATTAAAAGCTTCCAGAAGAAACTGAAGAGACAACAACAACAGCTTCTGCTTCGGTGGTTGCGAGGGTGAGGTTGTGTTGGTGGTGGAATGGAGGGTCCGTAGTAGGCACCATTTAATTGTGGTTGCTTGTTGTCGGCCATGTTTTATGATGAGCAAATGAACACGAAAATCTTGAAATTTTAATGTGATAGTAATTAAAGGAAGAGAAGAAGATATTTAAAGGTTTGATGGAGAGAAATTGATATGGTTTGTGATGATATAAATTAGGAGCAAAGTGTGGTGCATATATATAGAAAGGAATAGGGGTTGGTCGGTTGGATTTTTCATGGGATAACGCGGTTGTAAGTATGTGACCGTGTTGAATATTTGCTATAACTACTATTCAATTTCGTTCTACTTTGTTAGGAAAAGCTATATCAATGTGGCAGATGATTTTGACCGGTGCAAAGTTTGATGAAGATTGTGGACTGAGTTTCGTTCCCAGCCTGGTCCGAAACAACTACGAAGGTGATTGAACAAAGAAACATTCTTACGAAACAAATTCCCTATTGAGTGGGTACAATTTTTAAACGTAGCATCCACTTGTTAATAGCCGCAGTTATACTTATATAATAAGCCTTTGACATTTAATCTTGTCATCACATGGGTATAAGTAATAACATCTCCCAGTCCCAGTAAAATAAATAATAACCTTTCTATATGATACATGTCGCGACAAAAGTCATCCCAAGATTATCACGACATTCAAATGTGTATGGGAAGTGGGGTCCCTTTAATATTGATCTGCTCAGGTATTTACTCAATTGATAAATCCAAGGGCTGTAATTATTTCGGGATGATTTCGCTGGATTATTCCTCGGGATGAATAGCATCTCCCACCTTTCTATATAACAAAGTAAACTGATTAATATTCCCTATGTAAGAAAAAAAAAACAAAAATGCTAAACATCGCGACACGCTTATCACGAGTATTTCACGAATTGTACTGAACTCATCTTTCATGAGAGCAAAATTGTAACAATTTCATTTATGTTTTTGAAGCTACATCCAACTGGATTAAACTAACAATATATGATCACATGCTTTTGAGCTAATGATGATGGTTTATAAAATGCCTAGTAACAATAGTAGCAAAGACACAGAAGCGGTGGCCTTATCTTTTTTGAGGCACACGTGGTCTCTTTTTTCCCCTGTTCTATTTATCAGTAGTGTAGGAAAGAAAGAAAGATATATAACCTATGAAAGAAAAAAAAAGAAATTGATGAAACATAACAAAAAGTTGTATTCGTGGAATTCTCGTGAGAAAATCTCTCGCGAGATATAGCAAGGCTCAAAAAAAAAAACTCACTTTCTTTATCCCAAAATGTAAGCAAAAAAGATAAACTTTTATCTTATTTAATTTTGTTGTTTTAGAAAACCATATTTTTCAAAAAAAACTTTTGCTTATTCTAATAAAATTAAATGCAAATTACATTCACTTTTCTCTCTTCCATTTTCTCCATAATCAATAGCCCATGAAAATTATTTTTACATCTTTTCATGAAACTTATTCTAAAGAAAACAAAAAAAATTATATTTCAAATTCTTATGTTTTAATTTTCTTAATAAGTTTAATTTAATTTTTTTTCTTATAAATTAGGACGGATGGATTACATTTTTACTTATCTATATTGACATATTTGCGTCAATTAGTTATCTATGAAATCTATATCTATCTATATCTATATCTATATCTATATTATATACAATTGCAAATGTTTTATATTGATAGAAGTGAGTGTTTTCTAGTGAGAGAAACTCCAACTTCTCTCTAAACTTTTTTTCTCCTTCGTTCATTGAGGAGGGGTGGTTTTAGGTCATTTTTTGACCTAGAATCACCCCTCGACATCTTTTTTCCTTTTTCTTTCAATTTAAATAAGTGATTTTCACATATATCAAGTTTTTTTTATTGTGTTTTTTTGTGATTCCGTCATCTAAGTGCGGCGTTGTGTTGTTCGTCGTCTTGTGCGACGTTTGATTTCGCGTCTTATCGCGGTGTTCGTTTATTTTCTATTGAATGATCAGCATCAATCAATTACAAATTCAACCAATGATTTGGGCGTCAACGTTGAAGATCCGGAAGCATGTGAATTTCGGTGACTTAGATTTTATCATATTATCTGTAGGCATTTTGCCATTTTGTGCTATTAACTTGGGTGGTGTGAGTTTGTTCGCAGGTTCACCCTTTACGTTTTTAGCGATGTTTGTATCTGATGTAATCTATCGATTTAAATGAATGAATATCATTTTATTTTTCTAAAAAAAAATGTTTTACATTGATCTTTATTAAATGCTCTTTTCTAATAAGCTCTCCACATATGCATTGTGCCACTTGGCAAATGATGATTAAATTTCCCAATTTTCATAACACTATATAAGGCAATGTTAATTGGCAAGATTAAATTTTCCATTGGGCTTTTCTCTGTCGTCATTTAAATTTTTTAATTTTTTTTATTTGATCAAACAAAAAATAATTCATACAACTTCTTTCAATTAAACACTGCATCACACATTTTTCTTATACTTTGACATCATTGTCTCATTCTAATTTTGACAAAACTAATGATAAAAGGCAACAATGACAAATCACATTCATTTTGGTCATATGATTGTCACGGATTAAGGTAAAAATTACTAACATGATTGTTTTTCAGTTTGAATTTATGTAAAAAAAAATTCAATTTGAAAAATTACTAAGAAATTCAAACTTCTTTTAAAAATTTGCCCGGATTTTTTATATCACTAGCCCGTACACAGATTTCTAATTTTACATTAACTCTAATGTAAGGTCCTTAAAAAAACTCTAATGTAAGGTATACAGATTTCTACAAAAATAATTTATGATTCTCCAATTTTAACATTATTTTTTTTTCTTCTGGTTCTCAATTTCAATATGTTGATTCTACCATTAATGTTGTTTTACATTTGTTTATCAGATTTTAAATGGCGTGATCCTCTCCGATTGAAAAATTTGATATATGTGATATGCACACACAACAACAACAAAAAAAACACATTCAATCATTCTAAATGAAAAAATAATAAATATGATTCGTCGCAAAAAAAAGAAGAGTTTAATGGTTGTGAAAATTATTTCGCAATTGGTTCTTTATTTCAAAATAAAAATTAAATAACTTTTAAGGTGGATAAAAGTTAACCATCCATGAGGGTCACTTGAACAAAAAAAATTACCCTACAAATAAACGTGTAGAAGAATAGCGTACAACAAAAATTTAAGGAGAGAATATTAGTGAAATATTAATTAGAATGAATCCAATTATTAGTGAAAGTGACTGACAAAAAACATGTAGAAAAATATTAGAAAAACGCGTAGTCAAATATTGGTGAAAATGACTCTAAAGAAAAAAAGTGTAGCAAAATTTTAGTAAAAATTATTATAAAATTGTGTAACAGAATATTATTAAGATAGAATTGTGTTGACTTGAAATTGTCATATGATGTGATTTTAATGCATATTCATTTTCATTAAAATCTAATTACTACAAAAAAAATTGACTTAACAAAATTACCTCTCCGATTGTCCTATAAATAGAGGCTAAATTTGCAGGCACTTTCCACCACATCGTTTCTTCCGTCTCTTTTTCAGAAGTATGGTAATATCCTTGATTTGATGCAAGCTTTTAGAAGTAACAAAATATACTCAGCAATGTATGGAGAAGTTTTTTTTATTTTTTTTATGGGATTTTGAAGCAAAGGGTTTCTCTCTTTTTACTAAGCATAGGGGCGAAACTAGCTATCATATTCTTATACTTTGATATGTCATAATCTTATCAAAATATACTCAGCAATGTATGGAGAAGTTTTTTTTTTTGTTTTTTTATGGGATTTTGAAGCAAAGGGTTTCTCACCTTTTACTAAGCATAGGGGCGAAACTAGCTATCATATTCTTATACTTTGATATGCCATAATCTTTTGATGTGTTACGAAACTACATATTAGATGTATCGGTTTTTTCCTAACCTCATGTGCATGGGTATACCGTTATATATTTGTGGATACGTTACTATTCATTGATGTATCAAAGCTTAATTTTGTATGAATTATCCTTATATGTATATAATCAAAGAAAAGTTAATTGATATAAGAATTACTCACCAATTCACTTAAAAGCTATTTTGTTTGTTTCCATAGGGTTTGCCACATGTATTGATATTTTTTTTTCATATTCTCTTTCGCATTGTTACATATATAGGAACTTTGGTTGCAGTCGTTTCAATTATAATGTCATTACATATCACACTATCCTCATTATAAGTTTAAGTATGAGATATCCTTTGAAATATAATGTGCAAACCAAAAAAAGTTTTTAATAGTTTTAAATTACCATTTTTCTTTTGGTTTCCATATTATCGGTAAGAAGTTTCTACTATCATTTAACCGTGACTAATCTTCGTCGAAGAATCTATAAATTACACATGATAGGTTCTCCCTGAGACGGATCAATTTAACGGTGGTTTATTCAATATTAATATTTTATAAAAAAAATTATGGAGACATTCACTAATAAGAAAGGATCATATATCACACCAACTAATAATATTAGTAATTTAGAAACTTTTAAATATGGTGTATATAAACCAAGTTGTTTGGGTTTCAATGACAAGAAGCTCCTCCAAGGACGTACTCGGGGAATACTGGGTTCGATTCCCAGGAGGCACAACGCTTGACCAGTGCTACGCATGAGTCAGATTATTTGCCCATCTTTGGTGGATCATAAACCGATGCGAAAGAAGAAAAAATGATGTATATAGACATAATAATATACAGCATGAATAATTTCATATGTTACTTAAAAAAAAAAAATCATATGTTAATGCAATTTAAAAGATGTATTGATGCAATGGTTGACCGATGGTCGTCATTTATTCGTAAATTAAATGCTTTTTATTTAACGCCTAAAAAAAAACAAATGCTTTTTATTTCCGAAATTGATGCTATTTTGAAAAATCAAATGGAAGCACTAATGAGAGTGGTCTAATTATCTTATAAATATGTAAAACTCTAATGTGAAAAAACACACACTTTTGCCTATTTTTTATCCTTTGTTTGCTATCAAGGCGTGTTTTGTGTTTTTTTTTTTTTTTGGCTCCTTTATTTATCAATTTGTCTCTTTAAAATTTAGTGTTTTTGTTGTCAAAAGTACATTTAATTATTTATTCGGTATTTCGTTTAGGGATATGATAATTCTTACAAATCAATATGATAACAAAATGTAAGAATAACATTTTCTTTGTTTTCCTCTCAACAAGAAAAAAGAATAGTTTCTTGCTTTTCTAACCACATCCTCGGTCTCGATCTTTTTTAAATGGTGATAAAACTTGGTTGATCACTTTTTCTTCAAAATGTTTTCATATTCTCTTTTTATTCTGCAATAATTGTTATACTAGACTTTTGACCCGTGCGACGTACGGGTCTACTCGACTATAATAGAGACCAATAAATAATTTTTAACACGTAAAATCATAAGTCGATTAATAAACACAAATTAGATTATTAGAGATACAATATTACAATCAAATGATAATAAAAAATATTATAAAGAAAAAAGATAAAAAGAATACAAAATTATATTGTTACACGGGTCAATTTTATTTATTACTTTTATAGTTAAACATCAAAAATTAATGCAGTTCATGGTTCCTAACAAATTATTTAGGGTAGCCGAGTTTGCACGGAAATTAGGATATTTTGTTTGTAAACGTATTAAGGTGCCGTTTGGATAAATAACTTATATAAATACTTATAGCATTAGGGCTTATAACATTAGAGCTTATATCATAAGCTCTTATACTTGATAAGCTCTTTATGTTTGGATATGTACACTAGAAAGTACTTACATAAATTGAAGTGTTTGAATGTGACATTATATAAGCAATTATAGAATTTTTAAATATTTTAATTTAATAAAAAAAAGTATGATTGTAAACTTGAATGAGTTTACCACATATATATATATATATATTAGTGTCCAGTTTGTTAACGGGAAAAAAAGACAAGATAAGTTTTTTTTTTTAAATCAGTACGTCTCATTTTGTTATGTAACCATAAAATAATAAAAATCTAATGTATTAATTTAATAAGATAAGTATATAGCAATTTGTCCCGTGAGCATAACTCAGTTGGTATGACAATGCATTATTATATGTAGGAAACGGGGTTCGAACCCCGGACACCCCACTTATTCACCTTATAAGGTGAATTCTAACCACTAGGCTACCTGACCAAAAAAAAAAGTATATAGCAATTTTGTTACTCATGCACCGCCAAAGATAACCAACATAATAATTAAAATATATGTTTGAAAAAAGTGGATTCAAAGAATCGAAGCAGGTCACAAAAAATCATAAGCTTTAGGTTAAGCTGAAAATTTAGGCTTATTAAAAAATGGCATAAGCAGCTTATGAAACTATAATAAGCTATTTTTTTATTTACCCAAACACCTTTAAAAAGGCTTATGTGAGTAGATAAATCCATATAAGCTCAAAATAAGCCAATCCAAACAGGGCCTAAATAAGTGTACAACAACTTGTCAAAAAAAAAATCTACAGAAACAATAGGTTAAGTTGTTGCAGACCTAATAAAATTAATAAATAATCAGGATAAGGATTAAGATATCTATTAAATTTTTGCTTTGAAAAATATTCACGTTATTAGAGAGAGAAATGAAAAACATATATGATGCAAATTTAGAGCCAAAATTTTAGGACAGAGTTGTTGCAAACCTAATAAGGGATTAGTGGAGGGAAAAAATTAGGTTAAGTTGTTGCAGACTTAACAAAATTAATAAATAAGGATTATTATTTTTATCAGAAAAAACTTATTTATTTATTAAAAACAAATCATAAAAAGTTAATTATTGTTTTTCTAATTTTTTTTAATTAATTATGGTTTGTTTAATATTTGCAATATTTTACATGTTAAAGCAATTAAAAGTAACAACTTTTTTTTTGAAAAAAAGGAATTATTAACTAAATAATTATATATTTAATATAAAATGTATAAGTTCAAATAAAAACTTATGAACTGTATAAGTTTGAAATTGAAGTTTTAATGGGCCACACATAAACTTTTCTGCTATATGGTTTAATATTCGTAGACGGGTTAATTTTATTGTGCCCGTGATTAATAATTTTTCTTTTATTTGTTAGGACTTATTAGGGTTAAATTAACTAGGTTTTTTTTTGGACAAAATTAACTAGGTTGTTATGTTATGCATGTATGTATTATGTAGAGTTGATCTACATTGTTTGAATTTAATGGTGTGGATTCTCCTCTCCAAAACAAAATATTTTCAATAAGAGACATGAATCAAACTTACCATTGAACCAATTTATTATCGGGATAATTGATTGTTTGTATTTGAACGGTAATTTCTTACTATTTGAAATAATTCATGTTTGATTTTTTTTTTTTTTATAACAAAATTCATGGTTTATCATTTTCCATTTGTAGACCCGGCTTGGTACTTTAGTCAATCACATGTAATCTTTCTTGCTATATGGTTTCATTTTAGTACACGGGTTTGTTGGTTTGCGTCTGCGATTAATGTACGTGGGTTCGCTAGACTTCAATCACAATCCTCCTTTTTATCAATTGACATGAGTTACCGTTACAATTATTTAAAATTTGATTTGATTTCCAAAATATTTTTAAAAAAATCGTATTTTCATTTAACTTTTAATTTTCCCTTTCATTTGCACATATCAGAGGGTTGAGTTTTTTTGTGAAAAAATAAATAGAGTGTTTGATCTATTTTTATAGTAACACAAAGAAGAAGGGGACAAAAAGTCTAAACCTTCTAGGTGAACACAACATGACAAAATAAAAATAAGACTTCTTTAATTGTAATGTTCCCTTTTCTTCCTAGAATTTTAAGGTATTATTTATGTACCCATTCCCTTCCTTAATATAAGAAACAAAACCAAAAATCATCAAAACCAATATAATCATTAATTTTTTTTGAAGAAGGTAAATTAGCCCATCCAAATTGACACCATAGAGAATCGAACCAAAGACCTTGAGGAGAAGCACATTCCAAGATCTCAAACCATTACCAAAAGGCTAACACCAATATAATCATTAATTAATGTAACTTTTTAGATATTTTTACTAATATACCCTCATAAAAAAATACACCCACTTCCTTCAAAAAAGAAATAAAAATACACCCACCAAGATTAAAAAGAGAATCGTTAAATGGAGGATAAAAATGTCTTTTAAGCAATAACTATATCTTAAAAGATGTGACATTTTCTTATAAATAGGACAACCATTTTTATATAAAAATTTCTTATGATAAGGGCCCATAGGAAATATATATAAAATAGTTTTTGGAAAAACATTTCCCGTGCAGGGCACGAGTCTCAAACTAGTTAATGTAATTAATTAACATCGATGATGATGGATGCTAGTGGGGCGGGGTGACAATCCTTCTTTTAGGGTCTCTAGTTGGTTTTTCAATATATCTTTGCTTTACTATACACATGAGGAATGCTAAGAAAACATCTTCTAATACACACTTTTCAACACACTCTCTTTGGTCGATTAAAATTCACATGGATCCCATCAAATTATGTGGGTCCCATATGTATTTTAACCAATCAAAGAGAGTGTGTTTAAAAGTGTAGGTTAGAAGGTGTGTTGCTAGCATTTCTCCTATACACATTATTTACATAACCTACTCTAACCATCTATTTTAACTAATCAATTTATTGATGTAGTTGTTATCGAGATTGAATGTGTCAAAATAAAACAAAATACATTATTTATCAAATAAGTGAATATCTTTTGATTTTCTTATTTCTACAATTTTTTGACAAATTAATAAACTCACTTTTTTTTGTAGTTGAGTCTATATTACTTTTTTTTTTTTACAGTAAGTTGAGTCTATATTACTAGGTAGCTAATTATAATATATATTTACTTATTCAAATAGTAAATAACTTTTAGGGTAGCCATGTTGGGCATAGCTTAATGGTTTCTTTCTATTTTGTTTATTTTTTCTTTTCCCTTGTAAATATTGTTCTGACTTTGTGTTTCTTCCTGAGTACACCTTGTACTAGGAAGTCCACTTTTCATTGATAATATATTTCATTTTAGCTTCTTAAAAAAAAAAAAAAACTTTTAGGATAGCCCCCTCACATATACTCATATATAGCCTAGCCTATGATTCTAATATTTATTTTATAATATTTTCAAATCAGTCCCTCTTTCATATTTTTACAGATTGATTCCTATGCCTATTCAAAATTTACATATTGACCCCATAAATTATAATAAAAATAGACCAGTCCCTAAATATTTCAAATTTTCAGTATGGATCACCATATTTTTCAAAATTCGTAAGTTCAGGTTTCTAAAATTTTTAATTCAGTCCAAAACATTTAAAATTCTCATTCTGAATCACATTTCATCATATGTTAATTAGAAAGAAGTAGAATTTTAATAACTCCATCTAAACCAAAAAAAAAAAGTAATATAATGAAGGTAGATATATTAACTGAAACAATTGAATCATCTAAGACTCTAATTTCTCTATAAATATATATAATCATCTCATTCAAACCCACTCTAAACAAAAACAAGAAAAATAAAAACAATTCAAAGCACTAAACAAAAACAACTAGAGTACATTGCATGGATGGTACGTATGATCGTAACACACTGTCAAAGAATGAATAAAATAACAACAAATTTCATGTCCATTATCAGAATTACGTACAAAAAAAATAAATGAGATAGAAGAAAGAAATTCAAATACAATTTCAAGAAATTACTAGCTTAGAACTTAGAACTCAACATCACACTTGGTGGGTATAAGTCGAATGAAAGTAAAGTCAGTTGCATTTCGAGTGCTCAAAGGAACTGTGAGGTCGCATTTGACCTTAGGTTTGAGCTTTCCGGATATGGAGTCTCCAAGTTTGAACCTAATCCTAAAGTAGAGCTTCACATAGATATCATAAACTCCAACATTCTTATCTTTGTTGAACTCAGAGACTTGATCATTGTCGAGCATCAATAGTTTTTGACCAGAAAAAACGCTGCTCATAGGATTGCTATTCTTCTTGTCTTGGCGAAATGAGTTCATGTGTGTGATAACATCTACGTTAGCAAACCTCGACCCTTCATAGAATGCTTGAGCTTCAACTTTGTCGTAATAGATACCGAGTTTTTTGTTAGGGTTGTGGGATGTGAAGTTGAACACCATGTTGTAGTGTAGTGTGTTGTTTGTGTAATCAAATTGGGTTAATTCAGATTTCGTGACATAGAATTTGAATGCGCGGGGTTGAACAATGAGAAAGAAGATAAGGATTATGAGACCAAAGAGAACAATAAGAGCAATTATAAGCTTCCAAAAGATGCTGAAGAGACAGCTGAAACAGCTTCTACCACGGTGGTGGCGATTGCGGGATTGCCCTCGTGTCGGTGGAATGGCAGGTCCATAGTAAGAATCGCTTAATTGGGGTTGCATACTTGCTTATGATCAGTAAACAAACACGAGGTAAATATGTGATGTAAGCCGTGTAAGTGAGAAAATATTTTTTTTTGTTCTAAAGAATTAATGTGACAAAGAAAACAAGGAAGAGAATTAGAGATATTGTTGTGAATTGTGAGATGATGAACAAATGGATGGTGTGTGTGTATATATAGAAAGGAAATTCATTGTAGAATCTATGCATGTTTTGATTTAATAATAAAAAACTCAGGTCGGGTAAGGAAACGATCAATGTTGGATTAATGTGTTGACGGTAGTCTTAGATTATCCAATATGGACAAGGCTCATGGGCATACAACTTGGGTGGAGTAGTGCCATTTTTAAATAGTGCGGTGTAGCCTCCTCTTTGTTATTTTGGCTGCTACTATATTCTCCAAGACTTTGACATTGGATCTTGTCATCACATGTGTGCGTGTGCGCAGTGTATAATAACATTATTTACATATTTGTAGCCCTTTCAATGTCAATCAAAGAATTATCTTTCAGTTCCTTGAGTTTAGCTCAGTTGGTAAGGACAATGCATAATATATGTAAGGTCTGAGGTTCGAACCTCGGACACCACCAAAAAAAGAATAATCTTTCAAAAAAAAAATGTTAATTAAAGAAATAACATGATTTGTTTTAAAATCACATCATTTAAAAATTAAGAGTTTTTTTACTTTTATAAAAAAAATTGAAGAGATAAATTGATGTATATAGTGTGAAAAATTGTATACACTTTTTTTTAGAGGATAATGGATACACATACACTTATCTAATCACATATGTCATTTAGTTATACAACTTTTTAAGTTATTTCAACAAATATCTCTTTCTTTTTGAAAAAAATTTCAACAAATATCTCTATGATCAGTAAAAAAATGTAAACTTTTGACGGTTAATGCATATCTTTATACCAATCACAGCTAAATGTAAGTAATGTTAAAAGAAAATTGGTTTGTCTTGTAACTGCAACTCAGTTGATAGCTCTATAAATATTGGTGTGTAAGGGTCAGAGTTCAAACTTTGCCCTAACTCTACACACTTATAGTGTGGGAGGCTAGCCACTAAGTTATTTGATAAAAAAAATAGTTTTAAATAATACTCTCTCCGTATCAAAATACATGTCCAATTTTTGCAATATGCACTATTCACTTGACTTACTTTGACCATACTTTTTATCTCAAATATAAATACAAATATTAACATGTAAGATATTGTTTGATTTGTCTCGATAAATATTTTTAAAATATTAAATTTTTATAATTTTTTACTTTAGATAATTAAAGATATTAACGGTCAAAATTGTGCATCAGCATGTGTGAAGTGGTTGACTTGGACATGTATTTTGAAACGGAGGGAGTAATATTTTAAGTAGAAAATTTGATTTATGAGTTAAAAGATGATATATTTGCACACTAGAAGAAAAATGGCAGTCTCACGTAGCAAAACACTAAAAACCGCACAAAACCCTTCTTAAAATGTCCTTGTTGTTCCACCGTAGGCTGCAGCTTCTAATATTCTAGTGCAGGTTGATGTTTCCACAACATCACATTCAATACATGTTGTGAATCGATGCTCTTGGAGGTTTTATTTGGATGTCGAATAAAAAGTTGTCGCTATGAATTGTTTAGCTCAAAAATAGAGAGAGGAATAACGGGTAAATGAATATCCTGATATATTATCGTTGGTCATTAGAGTAATGCAGTGACAAAGAAGGATTATGTTTGGGGTACTCCACCAACTAGTCAAAATTTCAATGCCATGGTTGCTCATGATTTGCGCATATCGAAAAAAATGTTTGAACAAAAATGATCTCAAGGCTTTACAGAAGTGGTCTCCAAGTCTAAAAAGAAAAAATCGACACAATCAGAGAGTATAGTTGTTCATAATACCTATTCTCGGAGTGGTTCTCATAATTCTTTGTAATTTATTTTCCTTTTTCTCTTTTGTGATTCTCTTTTTCCTGAGTTTGGTTTATGTCCCCTCAAACTTATGTTTTTTCCTTCTTTTTTTTAAAAATAAAATGTTAGCATATAAAAGAAATTTTAGTGAATTGTTAATGAATTAATTAATATAGATTGCTTTGATCCATCCAAATCCAAACTCATCTAATCTATCATTTTGCATCACTACTAAGAATTCTGGACACTTTAGGCACAATATTTTTTTAACATTAATATAAATGGTGTTTTAGAGTTTCTTATTTTTTATTTTTTATAGCTTAGATTTGGTTCTCTTGCTTTTCATTTTACTTTCCCTAAGTTCTAGTGCAGTACCTAATTTTTTAGTAAGAAAATGTTCTTTTTTTGCCTAGGTTCTCTTCGGAAATGAACTATCTAACCTTGTGATTAAGCAACTTTAAACTTTAATATATTACTTTCTCTATTAATTTTTTTTTTGATATTTTGAAAATATTCGTTGAAACAAATCCAACATCACATCTTATATGTTATTCTTTTATCTTTATATATTAGAAGAAAAATATGGTAAAACTATGCAATGTAAATAATAGAAATAGTCAAATTATGTCACTCATTGTGGGATGGAAAAACTAGGAAGTAGTATTAAAAGAGAAAGCACGCTTTATTATATGAACTTTTCAAAAGTTAATGTTTCCCGTTAAGAGCTAAATTAGAAAATTAATCGCGAGCAAAAGAAAACCAAGAAGCATCAATGAGTTCAAATTCAGATAAATTTTTTTCTCTCGAGAACCAAAGTACACATTGCATGATGGTATAACATGTTTAACAATGAATGAATAAACAAATAACAAATTTATCGCAAATTATTAGAATTACAGAAAAGAAATATTTGGAAATTAAAATAAAATTCTACGTATGCAAAGACCGTAGGTAGAACCTAAAACACAACATTGCATTTGTTGTGCAAAACCCGAGTGAAGGTAAAGGTTGCATTATTGCTAGATTTCAACGGAACTTTGAGGTCACATTTGACCTTGGGTTTGTATGTGCGAGATATCGAGTCTCCAAGTTTGAATCTAATCCTAAAGTAGAGTTTCACATAGATATCATAAACTCCAACACTCTTGTCTTTGTTGAATTCAGAGACTTGATCATTGTCGAGTACCAACAATTTTTGTCCTAAGAAAACGCCACTCATGGGGTCACTAGTTTTCTTGTTTTGGCGAAACGAGTTCATGTGTGTGATCACATCAACATTTGCAAATCTCGATCCTTCATAGAAAGCTCGAGCTTCAACTTTATCGTAATAGATTCTGAGTTTTTTGTTTGGGTTGTGTGCTGTGAAATTGAGCACCATGTTGTAGTGTAGTGTGTTGTTTGTGTAGTCAAATTGTGTTAGTTCGGCTTTCGTAACATAGAACTTGAAGACACGGGGTTGAACAATGAGATAGAAGATAAGGATTATGAGACCAAAGAGGACAATGAGTGCAAGCAGAAACTTCCAAAAGATGTTACAGAGATAACTACAACAACTTTTATGGTTGCTTTGGTTGTAGCTGCTGGATTGTCCTGGTGCCAATGGAATGGTAGACCAGTAGTTAGCGTCGTTCAATTGAGGTTGCATATTGGCCATACTTGCTGTATTATGTTAGGTGAATGTGACAGAAATTAAAGGAAGAGACAATTGTTGTTGATTGTGAAATTAATGAGAAAGAAAGGAATGGTGCGTGGGTATATATAGAAGGATATGCATTGGAGAATCCATGGAACAAACGCGGTTATGACATGAGTATTTTATGCATGTTTGGATATGTGTTAAACTAATTATTATAAAACCCGGTCTGTGTAAGGAAATGATCAATGGGCTATGTGTTGACTGAAGTCTGCGATTCCTTAGCTTTAAACAATTCCAACTGTTGTCATGGGTGTACGGCTAGGGTTAGTAAAATCTTTTTTAAATAATGTAAGTGTAGCCTCCATAATGCCTTAATGGCAGCTATGATAATTATCTAAGAATTTGACATTTGATATTGTTATCACGTGTGTATAATAGCATCCCTACTCACAAAATTCACGATGTGTCGTCGATTGTGTAGTGAATGGAAATACTCCGTCACTATTAGTAGTGTAAATGGTTCAAAAAAACAGACATAAATGAATGTATAAACCGAACCAAATTGAGAAGGTATCCGACCTTGTATGGCTCGGTTCAAAATCGATTTGAACCAATCTAAATTGACCTTGTTTTCTTGGTTTTCGATTTTTTATTTTGAGATCCAAGAAACTGATGAACCGAACCGTTCGTAACCGGTTTTAAAATATGAAGAAACAAAAGGAGCATTTATAATTCTGACAATTTCCGGTACCTTCAATTTTTTTATTGTTTTTATATAATGATATAATATATGATATTACATACACCATTAATTGAAAGACATTTTTTGTTGTACACTTTAATGGTTGTAAAGTCGGTTGATGTAGACAAATATCGATTGAGAATTCGAGTAAATAATGAAGAATTAATTTGTCTTGAAGTATCATATTTTAGTTCAATTGAGGAATAATAATGTACCTTGAAAGTTATTCTTGTTATCATATATTATTTGTTATTTTAGATATTAAGGTTATTTTATGATCCTCAACACTAATGTTTTGGTGGAGGTCTACGATTCATCAACACATAGAAGAAACTTGTGGTTTGTCTTTCAAAAAAATGAATACAACAATCATTTATGAATATAATACAATGTACACTGATGAGTTGAAAGGATGGTACATTAAGGAAGATAGAATGAAAGAAAAAAAAAATTCAAAGTTTTTTTTTCCACATATGATCTTGAGAAGAGTGCTCATCTAAACATTCAACAAATTTTGTTCATGTGATAATCTTGAATACCCTTTACAAAGTAACTCTCAAGCTTTTGAGCAACTGACACAAAAAGATTGGTATTCATCGATTGTTTAGTTAGGGGGGAGAAATAAATATATTCTACACTCTTTTTTTTCCTTCACCATGATTTTGTCCCACTGAATTTTTCTGATAAAGTTTTTAACGAGACAAATATATCGGATATCATACTCTTTTTATGACGGTATTGTATATTTTTTTTACAAGTCGCTTTATATTGTTTTGCACAAAACAACATTTCTCATAAAAATTATCAAATACTTTTGATTTTAAAAACATATTTTCCCTTAATTTATAAATTACATTCCATGTTTTTCATTTTTAAAATTTAAAATATATGTGTGTGTAAGTCAGGATCCGTTGACACCAGGTGTAAGTCAAATGACTTACACCAAATCTCAACCGTTCATAGAAATCAATCTTGTGGTTAATAATTACACCTCACAAAGTATTAAAAGAATGGAGTTTGCTCCTCCAAAAGTCTCAGGTTCGATTCCCTCTGGTGCCAATTTCGGTGGGTTAAGTCCATACAGAGTTTGCTCTGGCTTTAAACGGGGCCCCCGCAAGTGGGCGGTGGGATTGGTCCCCTCAGATTAGTCGGTCCTTGGATCGGATACCGAGTTTTCAAAAAAAAAAAAAAAAAGAATGACACACACATGAAAATTTCTCCTCTTTTTTGATCTTGTCGGACACTTTGATCGAAAACTCGGTGATTGAGATCGGGATACAACATAATACCCCGCCATGAATGGAAACGTAAAAGGGCCAAAGGGTATCAAATAGAAAAAATGAAATTATAATAAATTATTTGGGATCATAAAATTGAATTATTTACCATAAATTACAATATGATACATGTTGAACGAAGAGCTAAAAGGATTTGAATCTCGGTAGAGATGAGAACATTTGTGATCAAAATCAAATGCACCTTGAGCAACAATAAACGAAAACTTAAAATGTATTCAATCCCATTATGTATCATTGGAGAAGAAACTATTCAGAAGTTTGCCAAACAAAAAAAAGGAATGAGTTTTCCAACGGAGAAGAAAGAATTGATAGCGTGCTTCTCCTCTAATTTTGCTTAGTTTTTATTCATTGTGAACCGTACGATCTTTTAATTTTAATGGTTGAGATTTGATGTAAGTCATTTGACTTACATTTGGTTTCAACGGATCCTAACTATATATATAT
>Ga0315914_1005155_pt1 | contig 19176 bp, 8 predicted proteins | sample MpolenodulesMG_FD_203920 | JGI IMG/M metagenome (GOLD analysis project Ga0315914, IMG submission 203920) | Medicago polymorpha root nodule microbial communities from Los Angeles, California, United States - elongated nodules | ecosystem: Host-associated > Plants > Roots > Nodule | place: USA... | reverse complement strand
ACTCGTTCAAGTTTATGATGTACTATGTTTCTAGTATTGGATTATTTCCAAACTCTTTCAATTTAATTTAGGATAATGTTTTATATAATAATTTATAAATTTTCATTTGGTCTAAAAAAAATCAGGTCTTTAGGAAATTTAATTTTTTATAAAAAAAAATGTCTTTTATTTTATTTATGATAATTTGTAATAAAATCACAAAGCTCTTTTAAAAATATTTTGCCAAACAGATTTTAACTTAAAAGTACTAATTAAGTTGAAAAAAACAACAAATACCAAACAACTTTAACTTCAACTTCAAAGTTTTAATTTTCAACTTTATTCTAAAAGTGACTTTTAGACCTAAAAAAAGTAGAGCCAAACGCACCTTAAGTAGTTGTTCTAAATAATCCATATCAAGATCATCCACATCAAATGTATTCAAATTATTGCCGGAATTTGAAGCCGTCAAAGAATTATCCCAATCTCCATCATTCTCCTTATTCATCCACTGTCCAAAACCATTTAGCTGCAGGAAAGGAAAAAAAAGTCACATAGGGGAAGGCAATGTGACGAGTAAAACTATATAAATAACAGAACATCATTTCCTTACGAAACTATATACGTTAAGGCTTTCTACTTCATACACAGCTCTCATAGGACTCCAAAAATTTGGAAGCTGTAAACTTTAACAAGGATTCATAAAGGAAATCAAGGTAGCGTGTCAAAGTTTAAAAATATAATCGATAATTGCAATTACAACATTCTGATAATTGTCCGATCTCCATGATGAAATAACGGGGTTCCTCAATAACTCAGAAAATCCTAAATAAAAAAATTCACATGTTTAAAAATCCAAACAAAATTGCCATTATAGACAGACATAGCAGGCAAAATAAACAGTTACAATTTATAGGCATTATCTTTGTCACTAATATTCTGTTTCAAATCATTCCTCATAACTCAAATAAGTCTTATGCGTATAATCAGACACAACTAACCAGTAGCTTCGTGAGCAAGCTGAGGTGCTGTAACTCTACATTCTCGTACTCAGAAGCTATGTGCTGATTAATTTCGTTTGACGACCCTTCTTTATTTGATGAGCTTGTTTTGGAAGAGGAAGGCATTGAACTACTCTGAGAACTACCAACTAGGGTTCCGGGAACTACAGGCAAAAGTGAGAATATGCGAGACTTGCAGCCCTGTAAAGTGTGAAGCATAATATAAAGCCATTAAAAATATGCAAAACAAATATATTTGAAGAACAACAATATGGTTGGGAGATCCATCTATGCATCAACCATTAGCAAGTACTCGTGATTGCTCACTATCCATTTAATGCAGCTCATAGTAAACACACTTAAAAGAAAGATAACACAGAAAATCAACATAATTGTGCTAGATATTACATAGATTAACCAGAATTCTGGTTCCAATGTAACATTATGTCATCTACATAATTAAAATTTTGATAAAAACAAAAATGCTACAAGGAAAAACAAACACATACCTCTTCAATTTCTCCGTAATGCACGAGGACAATGTCCTTGAACTGAAACATGTTCAAGCTGATTTTTTTTTTATTTTTTTTTTATTATCAATATATAACCATGTAAAAAGGGCATGAACACATGGTGCAACACTGCAAGGTTCAGGCTTGAATTAATACTCAATCTATTATTTTCTCTAAACTTTAAAAAAATGAAAAATATCCAGATAAAATAGCAATTAACACGTAAGCAGCGTGCTGAATATTCTTTGTAAAAAGTCAAAGATATAAACTCTTGATCCTAAAAACAGGATTACAAAAACTCACTCATCAAGCATCCGATAAACTCTCCTCCGAAAGTTTGCATTATCCTCACCACGAACATAGAAACAATGCAAGACTGCAACACGACCATCCTACATTGAACAATAGAACCAATAAATTAGGCAAAACTCATGAGACCAAATTAAAATGCAAACTAAGAGTATCCACAATGGTAGTTAAGGACTTAAAGACTTAAATAGGTTCCACTAACTTTACATTATTAAACAAAAATAATTTATTTATTAAATTATAAATTACCTCATAATATTTAATTATAATCCTTAAAAAAAATAAAATTACCCTTCCTTAACAGGAACTCCTTAAATGGACCCCACATTACACATCACTTATTTATAATATTTTAATAAAAGTACCTATTAAGGACTCAAAGACTCCAATAGAAGTACATTAATAATTAATAAGGACTCCAATAAAAAGTACTTAAATATGTCCCACTAACTTTACATCATTAAAGAAAAATAATTTATTTATTAAATTATAAATTACCTCATAATATTTAATTATAATCCTTACAAAAATAAATTATAAAACATTTATTTATTCGTATCAACTTAAATGATGACAAATATTAATTACATGAATTAATTACATTAATTAAAAAATACTGATAATAATTTGCATGAACTACATTTTATTTAAAATGATAACAAATAGATAAAATAATATTTAAAACAACTATTAATTATTTTTTTGAAATCAAAACAACTATTAATTATTAAAATATTACTTCTTCTGTCCTCGTGAGCTTATGTCAGTTGGTTGGTACAATGCATAAAATATGCAAGGTCAAGGGTTCAAACCCCGGCCGCTACCAAAAAAAAATATTACTTCTTCTATAAGCGGGACCGCATAGTACAAGTTTTATTACTTCTTTTAAACGTGGGACTAGTTAGTTGCCTAGCAGAGAGAGTCTTTATAAAGTTACCCGTTTCTCAATGGGGACTCATTTTTTCTTGGTCCATAACAGGGAGTGGTTCTTGTTAAGTAAGGACCTCCCATTGAAGATGCTCTAAGGGAGAAAAATGGCACCAGACATACAAATATTAAAAACAAGAGACTAAACCTCATTGTTCTTTTTTGGAGAACCACTTTCAGATAAGTTTGTTGGAGACAACCGTCAAAATGTAATTTTCATAAAAGAAGGCAAAACAATGGGGAAGCCGTTCTTAATATGTTTGTTTTATCTCAGAACATTAGCAATCTTATTCTTGATTATACAAACATTTTCTGAATGTTCTCTATTATTAACCACAATGGAATTTTAATGAAATGTTACATGCCAAGGAAATAAAAGATCAAATGCTAATTAACTGTGTATTCAAATTAGGGTTTAAATTTTGACAACATCATCTTGCTTCGACATCAAGGCTACTGTACTATATTAATGTACAAAATTTGTAAAATAGTTAAACCAAAGCAGCTTAAAGCTACATGTTTATGCAACCAGTTGATGCAATGCTTCATAGTCCTACTATATTACCTCGGTATTGTGTGGAAAACAACAATAATTTTAAGTGTATCAATTATATGAGGATATTCCAACACATTTGGCCCTATAAAAGGTTTGATTAAAAAAATGTGAAATTTACAACTAATAAAATGAACAACACACCTTCAACTTTATATGACCTTCTCTTATCTTGCCATTTTTTTTTCTTTTTCCAACGGTTGCCATCATTGCGAAAGAATTTGACTGTTTTTCGATCAAACAATAATAGTGACCCAGCTGAAAAAAATGATCATGTCAAAATTATTACTCCATCTTCATACCAATCATGTGTACGAATTGTAGCTAACACAACTTTTCTACTTGAGATCTATCATCACTTCATACATGAATGAGCAATAGAACAAGTTAAGTCGGTAAAAATAAGCAATACCTGGAGGCCTATAAGGTGGACTCTGTGTTAACTTGAACTTCCGGTGATTGCGAAGTATCTCACATATTTCAGCAGTTCCAAGCCAGGAACGTTGTGCTTTACATAGTATATTTTCAAGCTCTATTCCATGCAAAATTGAAAGCATATATATAAGATAGAGAAACAAAACCTAAATCAAATTTAAATACATTTCTCTATTTGAATAACTAAATAAACTTTGTATATTCACTAAATGCCACAGTGATACAAAATATAAAATAACAGCATAAACAATGGATATTGATCAGATTAATCAGATGACAGATAAACAATTAAATAAATAAATAAAAAGACTTCTTATTAAGAGAAAGGATCACAAGAAAATACATACAATTGTTTGGAGTTTTTCTTTTTTTATTATCTATTTGTTTATTAGTCATCCGATTAATCTAAGGTCAAAATTAACGTTGTTGTATAGACAACTGCGGCAGTAGAGATCCAAAAGTCCAAAAAGAAAAACAATGCTCAATGTAAGCTTGACGTAATTGCTTTATTTGCCCTTTTTGCATTGCTTCAAAAGTTTTTTGGATTTATCCGATAGTAACTTTCCATTGCACAAAATCTATCGGAAGTTATGGCTCGATCATTGTATTTTTGGATAAAAATGTAACTTTTGATCGACTCGGGTTGACACTGAGACTTTTGGTGCCCTGTACGAATAAATAAACTTGTTCCTTTTTAATTATTTAAATGTCTTTCTTCTTACATTTTTTATGGCAAAAGATTCATTTATAAATAAGGTTCTCTATAAAAAGAATTAATCAATGTGGGCTAAAAAATATATATAATTTTGGTGCCCCTATAAAAGTGGTGCCACGGGCGGCCGTCCCTCCCCGCCCATGCTCAAATCCACCTTGGATCGACTTATATGAGAGGTTTGAGCAATCTGACGGGCCTATAGAACAAGAGAAATGATATTTGTACAACCAATTTATGACAACTTTCTCTCTCATACTCACATTATACTCTTATCCTCTCTCTACATTTTTCTCTCTCCATTGATTTTGACAAATTGAAAGAGAGAAAAAAGAAGTTGTCTCACATGGTTGTTCAAATATCACTACTCTAGAACAATCATCTAAAGTTGATGATAATGACATTAAAACGAAAAACAAAGGATGTAACCTAATGATTGGTTCCAAATGTATAATTTCTGTTATGAGCAATCATCCAAAAATAAAATCAGACATAGAATTCAAAATAGAGAGATATATAAAAAAAAACTACTGTAACATCAAAGCAGTGAAAAGATTACTTGTTGAAGTCATAATCAGGAGTTTGGAATGGCTGAGATGTGACACTAAATCTTCTAGTGCTACGGGCTTTGAGTTTATGTGACTGTGAGTACTGGAAGATTATGAACCTGACTCTATTTATAGCTCGTAATGGGAGTGAGTACATGGAATTAAAAATACAGTTTTCCTTAAATGTGTCCAATTAATGCATTTACTCACTTATTTAAAAAATTTACTCACACGTAATACTCTCACCGAATTATTAACATGGTCATGTTAATTTGTACTCTAAGGGCACATGTTAAGCAACGCAAAAGTATAAACAATCTTTTAAATTTTGTGCGTTCAATTAATGAAAAATGAAAAAATTAAATTCAAATGCAATAATTACAACAAATTATTTTCACTTTTGACTCATTAACTTGTACCATGAGGGCACAAGTTAACATTTCCCTTATTAATATTACAGCTCACCGAACTAATGGTACCGAAAATCATTGCATGTTTTTTCTATAAAAAAAAAAAATCATTGCACTTTTTTTGTCATTTTATTTAACGAATAACCACATTAATCTCACGATATATCACAATTCTAAGATAGTTTGAGATTGTGTAGTTTATTAGTCAAAATAATTACTAACGTTAAAATAGTTTTTCAATATTAACATTAACTCTTTTTCATACTTTCTAATAATAGTTATCTCATTTCCATAATGGTGAGTGGAAACATCAGCATACTGCACTAGGTGTTGCTTATCATCGCGACCATTAGTTTCTTTCTTTTGTTTTTGTTTTTGCTTTGACATTTTCTCATGTAACCAAAAAATAAATAAATTAACTCTTTTTCATACATAAACTCATATGACATTTAAATAATTACTTATAGAAACTGATATTACAGTAAGTAAGTATATTGAGAGATTAATATGACAATATTAATCAAATATTTAACGTAAGGATTATTTTGACTACTTTGTTAAAAAAAGATTATTTTGACCAACATAATCCATAATCAAAACATATTTTAAAATTTCGATACATTTGTGACAGATCGTTACGTATTCAAGGAACAACATAACTATTTTCTTTTTAGTGCATTGGATTTGATATATCACGGAACTCAGCCAGCCACATGTCTATATATTTTTTACATAAACATGAATACGGCATAATAATAGAATAGATTCATTTTTTGTCAAAAAAAAATAGTATAGATTCATTTACAAAATTTAATACTCGAGATAACTCCTCTCTATTTTCTCTTTCTATTTAATTTGATTTAATTTCTTTTGGATTATAGATAACTCCTCTCTATTTTCTCTTTCTATTTAATTTAATTTCTTTTGGATTATACAAAGAAACAACTTAAGAAGATTCAGTCGTCCAAAATGAATCTTTAGGTACGTCGATTTATCCACATTTAAGCTGCTAAAGGATGTTAGTCACATAAAAAAAGACTGCAACTAAATTTTTGTTGATAAATTTTGTAAGACCTTTAAAAAATTGTTAAAATATGGACCTTTACATTTTTTTTACTGAAGAACAGATATAACATTTTGTTTAAAAAAAAAAAAAAACATTTTGTTGAAAAAACATATATAACATTTTGTTAAAATTTCTTAAAAATTTTATTTGGTCCATATTAGACACATCTCATCAATAGTTTATGTAAACACGTGACACTTATTTTTCGAGTGATAAATCAAATCAAATCAAACATTGCAATAATGGTGGATGTTATAATAAATAATAATGATCAATTATTACAGAAAATAAACGTATAGCAGAAAAAACAATCGATAGATTAGTACGCAATTGTTTCCGTGAGCTTAGCCTGATAGGGACATTGCATTATAATGTAGGGGGATGCGGTTCAAACTATGAACATCTCACTTATTCATCTCAAAAAGGTGAATCTCTAACCACTAGACTATTTGTAGGAAGAAAAAAAAATTAATACGCAACTTTTTATTCAAAAATCAAAGTTAGCCATATTTAAACCACGATTTAAAACATGTAATAAATGTATGGTTATCTTAGTGTTATGACATTAGGTGGCACCTCAAGGTGCCATATTAAATCTCACGATTCATGCACCGTAAAGGGGATTGCATCAAGTAATTCTTACATGCACAGTCGATAAATACAATAGTATGCTCCCAATCTTCTTCTTTTTTTCCAAACAAAGCGACCATCACCCACAGAAGGATACAATGACGTATTGATAATATGACTTGAAATATAATTTAAAAATATATGGGTCTTTCCCTTGGAAGCTAAGTAAGTTTTGTAAGATTGAACTAAATCAAATTCAAATTCTATATGCTATTTTAAAAGTATTATTTCATATTACATAATTTTAAAAATAACCTTCCAGGTGTTTACACAAAGAAAACATATTATTATAAAATAATTTTCAAAATAAAAATTAGTTTTCAAACTCTTAAATGCATGGTTATTTTAGTGACTAGGAGGGTAGAAATCATCCCCATCTCTCTAAAAAAAAATGAAAAACTTCGTCATAAGAAATTTTAAATGTGTAAAGAACTAATTATACCATTCATTTTAAAATAATCAGTGAAAGAGTTGGAAATACCATCCAGAAGATGCTTCATTTGTAAAATTATGTGTTGATTCTAACTTGATGTTACATAAGATGAAATTTTTAAGTGATTTCTTTAGAGAATCTGCATGGGAATTTTACCACACATTATATCTCCCAGTATTTCAAGGAGGAAAGTTAAATAAGTTTTTTTTCTTCTTTTGGTAAACAAATTGAATTTTGAACATACTACAAGATTTTAGCTGCTCTGTTACATTGTTTGTCATGTTTCTGTTAGTGATTTTAATGTGTTTCACATTTCAATATCCTTGTTGGACTCAATTAAAGTTAGATCAAAGTTATGTATGGACTAATCAACACACAAAAATTTAGCACAAAAGGATTCCAACTTCAAACTTCAAGTGTAGAATTCTCCAAGGTATCAAACCTATCATTATTGTTCACATTTTGCACTCAAAAGTATAACATGCAAATTTGAAGCAACGAATATCCCATCAAAATAAAAGTCGTGCTATTTTTTTGTTGTTGGTAAGAAGCCATGTCCCATGTCCTAGTTTTACAAGATAGTACTTATTTATTTTCTTCCTATATACAATTTGAAGCAAAGAATATCCATAAGCGATAAATCAAATCCAAATTTTAACATACAATATAGGAGATAAATTACTAAAAGGTTCGTATAAAACCTCTTTGGTTTAAGTCATTGCTAAAAATAGAGAATATATGCCTACACTTCCTTGAATGAATTGCAAATTTCTTCATGGAAAAGACAACCTCTACTCCTATAAATAACTACATCAAATAACTGAAAATATAGCCTACATTTGTGAACTCATTGCCATACATAATAATTACATATACATCTAGCCATGGATACCAAAGATGACGGTTTGTTCCTCTCTCTCCTTTATTCGGTAGCATCTTTAGAAAAGTCACTTTTCATGTGTTTTCATAATATACTTCTCGGCTTGTTTGCGTCTATGCAACATGAAATGTACAATTAATAAACCAATGGGATTTTTGGGTAATGAGTACATAACTGATTAAGTACATAATATATTTCATGGATAATGATGTAATAGTTATATAGATAGCAAGAAAAATAAATATTTAATTTCTTAAGAAAATTTAACTCAAGGCAACCAGACGCTTTACTCAAACAAATCTGGAATTTTTCCTATGCTTAGTTATTCTATGTGATTTACTTATAAAAAATAAAATTGCAGGTATTTGTAGATCTATAGTAGAAGCTTCGCCAGTTCATTACATAATGAAAATACAATCATTTTCACTCCTCACTACTAATTCTATAGAGAGATATGAATCCGGGAAGTTTGAAGCTGGAGGCCACAAATGGTATACATTATACATTATATATGTTCCTGATAAAAATAATTTCATGAATGATAATTTTGGTCTATTTCAGAGTGAATATGTTAAAAATGTGTTTATACCTCACAGGAAGTTAGTTCTGTACCCAAGTGGAAACAAAAGCAAGAATGTAAAGGATCATGTTTCATTATACTTGGCATTGGAAGAATCAAGCTCACTTCATCCTGGTTGGGAAATCTATGTAAATTTTAAATTGTTTGTATATGATCACAACAATGACAACTACCTAGTTCTCCAAGGTATTCTACCTTTTTATTTTTTCAATATATATTCACTTAACAATTAATTTCCCTCGAAAATAGATTTTGAGCTGCTTAAACAGTTTAGTGTTTGACATGCAAAGAAAGGGGTCTCCTAATTTTTTTTTGGATTGCTGCTGCATTTAATAGATGATGTGAAAAAGGAAAAAAGATTTCACAGAATGAAGGTTGAATGGGGATTTGATCAATTTATTCCTCTCAAAGATTTCAATATTGGCTCTAAAGGTTATCTACTGGATGATATATGTGCATTTGGAGCAGAAGTCTTTGTCTGTAGGGAAAACTACACAGGTAAAGGAGAATCTTTGATCATGATGAAGGATGCCCTCCCCTACAAGCATGTATGGGAGATTAAAGACTTCTCAAAGTTGGATTCGGAGTGTAGTGACTCTAAGCCATTCAATGTTGGAAACTACAAGTGGTACAAATGCTTAACCTCCATTTCTTGCTAAACTAAATAACTCCATTCAAAGAGTATTGTTTGAACTCAATAGGAAATTTGACAACTTAATAATTTACCAAGTTATATGATAATTTTTTGCAGGCAGATAAAACTGTATCCCAAAGGAAAAGGTACTGACTTGGGCAGATATCTTGCTCTGTACCTAACTTTAGCTAACCCAACAACAATCCCTCCAGGTTCCAAAATATATGCACAAACAATATTACGCATACTTGATCAAAAGCAATCCAAGCATCAGTTTTGGAAAGGTAAAGTTTGTTACACTTTGTTGTGAAATTGGTCAGGCAAAATGCTAGCCATACAAAATGGCAGCTGAATGAATAGTTGATGTTGAGAACAACATTTTTTGCATCTCTAAGAAAGCATAAACATAGATCTGATTTGATAATCAAAAGTTCTACTTTTTGTCTGTCTACTTGCAGCTAATTATTGGTTTAGTGCCTCAAGTCATGAACATGGCACATCCAGATTTATTTTGTGCAGTAATTTCACCAGTCAATACCTGGGGTATCTAGTGAAGGACATTTGCTTTGTAGATGCTGAGGTTACAGTTCTTGGAGTGGTTGATGCATTGTCTTGAGATCATTTTAAGACATATGTTATACAAGAATGTAGTTGCATTGGAGATAAATCAAATAAAATTAGCAATAGTACAAATCAACTACACCTTGTCAATCCTGCAATCTATGAGTGTAACAATCTTCAATTTACCCACATGTCTATATTCTAATTGGAGGTTTGACATACCAAGTCCTCTACTCTTAACATGAAAAAAAAAAATGGATCTAAATCTTTACAATATACATTTTATTTAATGTACAACAAATCGTTGTTTAAATTGGAGATTCGGTGATGTTATGTCATACATACAAGTACACCATGTACTGAATTTATTTACAAATAACAATACACAATTGACAAATACTTGAAGGAATTAATCATCAAATGCAAGTCATGCAACCAAGTTAACCAAATGTTTTCTCACTGCTGTAACACATATACAGAAACCCATCCTCCTCCTTGTAAGTTTGGTAAATGGAGGTCATAAGACTAGCTGTAGATGGAATCAAAAGGCATATATCAGCTTCCACATAAGATGAGAAGATTTGGTTCATCTAAAGTGAGTAGTTAATATAATAAAAAAAATCAAGGATTAATAGTTTAACCCCCCATGATTTATTATGCATTTGCATATAATATACACCATTGATTTTGTGCATGTTTGAATTCGTGACGAGTTAGACAGAATCACGGTGAGCTATTGTGATTTTGGCAAACCCACCATGATACTAAACATGCTCTAAGTTACTCATCATCAACATTTGACATTATCAATTTTACTCTCTAAATTGAGTTGCTCACTTTAGATGAGTCACATCCAAGAAGGCAGAACCTTAACTAATAACTACTATAACAAGATTATAGTGATAATATATGATGCATTTACCAGTTTGAGGAAGCGTGTTTTTCACAAAAATAAACAGAGCTTTCCCAGGAGTTAAACGTAGCCTACTACTTAAAATGTGAATAAACTGTCCAACAGACATGTCTCGAGGAACCAAGTATCTAAAAGAGAGAAAACAAAATATGAGATTAGGCCCCTCAAATCAAAATTGGTATTCAATGATGCATTTTTGTTCAATCTTATAATTACAATAAATGAAAAAAGATCAGAAAACATAAGAGAGACAATCCTATATTGCTATCACCAAAAAGAATTCTATAATATATCCTTAGAATTTAGCTTCGGTCTAACTCAACCATACAAATTCAAAATCAGCTTTTAACACCACCCTATGCCAGGCGTAAGACATCTAAAGCGTGGAAAATACAAATGGATAGATTTCACCATATACATACATCAACAACAACAAAGCCTTATCACACTAGGTGTGGTCGACCACATGAATTGAGCAACGCCATGACATTCTATCATGCATCATATCTTTATCCATTTCATTAATCTCCACACTCTTCTTAATAGTTTCCCTTATAGTTTTTCTCGGTCTTCCTCCACCTCTAGTGATTTAACCACCCTCCATCTTATCAACTCTCATTACTACATAATAATCTACAAGACTTCTCTCTACCAGCTCAGCTAAAACCACCTGATACGAGTTTCCATCTCAAAACATACAAAATTGACAAATTTCATAGGTTGACTTTAAAAAGTATGACACAAAAACCAGAAATTTGATTCACCTAAATAAAAACATTATAAATTACAATGATGATGTTGAATAATTAGAAAATCACCAAAAAAAAAAAAAAAGAGAATTGATTTAGAAAAAATGCAAAAAGAGAAACATACTTCTTCTTGTCCAATTCAGGTAGGTCTGTCCTAGAATATTTCTCAATGATGACCTTCAATAACAATAAGATAAATAAATAAAAAAAAGGTAATAATAATAATAATATTGATTGAGAAAAAAAATGGAGGAGAAAAAAAATACGGGAACTCGATCGGGATATTTAACAATGATGCTTTGTGATTCCTTGCGTCGTTCATCTGGATTCAAATAAAATCCATCAACAAACAAACATTAATGCAATATTGAAATGTGAGGGATTTTGAGATGAAAAGAAAGGAATGAATTACCGAGAGAGAATTGTTGTTTGAAGGAATTGATCTTGCCCATGAGATATGATATGAATTATATGTTTGATTGAGATAGCAGAGTATTTATCGTGATTGAAATTGAAATTGAAGTTGTAACGAAGAAAATGGAAGGAATTGGTTCAAATCATTCTATAATATAACATTCCGTTGCTTCCACCGTCAATTTAACGTGTAAGTCAATGTCAATCAACAACAGAAACACGTCAAGTACCACAAAAATAATTAATTAATAAACATAAATTCAAGTTTTGTACCTAACTCAAAATTCAATTTCTAGATCGACGTTTTGATGTCTTGGTTTCTTGAGTTTTTGACGCGTTAAAGATTCATATTTAATTCATCCGTTGTCAAAACACTCTAATTTTTTGTGGGAAATGTTTTCTTTATGTCCTTAACATGTGTACAAAAAATAATGAAAAAAATTCAACCTCTATATAACTTTTCCGGACGCGAGGTTGGAAAAATATTGCGATTTACGCGTTTCGATAAAAAAAACTCAAAATAAATTGAGGCTAAGTCGAAATACTACGTAAATTTGAATATCCTCTATATGTATTTTTATAGATGTGTCCTAAAAAAAACAGCTGAAAATTCAATTTCTAGTTTGATGTTTTCGTGTCTTGAGTTTTAGGCGCATTAAAAATTCATATTTAATCCGTCCTTTGTCGAAAAATTCAATTTTTTTTGGGGGAGATGTTCTATTTTTGTCCTAAACATGACTGCAAAAAATCGTGAAAAAATTCAACCTCTAGGCCACTTTTTCGGACTCGAACTTGAAAAAAATTGCGATTTTGCACGATTTGGTCGAAAAATCAAAATAAATCGAGACTTAGTCGAAATGCTACGAAACTTTAGAGACACTTCTATAAAAATACATATAGGATTTGCAAAGTTTCGTAGCATTCCGAATAAGTCTCCTTTTTTTTTATTTTTACTTCCAAAACACGCAAAATCACAATTGATGCTCTGCCAAGAACCGAACTTAAGTGCAGATGAGCCGACAATAGTTAAATGCAGCTGGGAGCTAGCCAGCGGTAATTAACTGCAGCTGAGAGCTAACGATAGTTAACTGCAGCTGGAAATATTGAACGGTACCGTTGGGGACAATTTGAAATTTCCATATGTTTTTAGAAATTTATTGAAGGCAAACAAGTAATTTTCATACTACGGCCCATGAATTGGCCCTTGTTGCTCTTTCTCGGCCCAATATTGTCTGGATGGAAGATATTCCACATGACATTGTAACTCACTTTATTCCTAATCTTATTTATAAGGCTATTACTTTTCTCACTTTATGCATGACTAGCGCGTCCTGTAAAATTTTCAAAAATGCCCTTGTGCAATTTGGATTTTCAAATCCAAATTCATGTTTCACTAATTCGGATTTTATAATCCGAACTATGCTTATGTATAACCAGCAATTAGAATCTCTCACATTTCAGCAGTTTTGAATTTTTCTTTTAAAAACAACAAAACAACAAAGTAAAAAATGCTAAAAATCTGTCAAATAAAATCATAAAAATATAAAAAAGTACCACAAAAAAATCAAATAAAACTAATGCAAATTTTTATGAGAATATGAAAAATTAAAAAAGAAAAAAGAAAAATGGGTCTAAACGATGGAATTTTGGATTTTGAGGGTGACGTCCCGTAAGAAGTCCCTTATAGGGGAGTCTTGATCCTTGATTTTTTTTCCTGATTTTATGGGTAAGTTTCGGAGCAATCCGATCAAGTAGCCCAAAATGATGGGAGTTAGGAAGATTAATATTGTCCATAAAATGACAATCCATGTTACAAACATGCATAATCTGAACTGTTTTTCCCTTGAAAAATGATGTTTAAGGGGTGTTCAGATTATATAATCTGAAAAAATCAAATAGCGCACCCTATTTTTTGATGTTTTCGGATTACATAATCCGAAAAAATCCGAATTTGTGAAAAACTCAAATTTTCACCCTATTACAAAGGAAAAACTGAATTCGGATTACAAAATCCGAATTGCACAAGGGCATTTTTGGAAAATTTACAGGATGCGCTAGTAAGGGATAGTGTGAAAAAAGTAATAGTCTTAATATAATCCCTTCTTTTGTAAAAAAAAATAAAAAAATACTATTACTTACATGGCCTTTGTTAGGGCCTCATGTTTGTTGTTTGGGCCTTGAAGCAGATATATGCTTTTAGATGAGGATTTCTTTTTAGACCCCTCAATACCTCTTTGTGATGGAAAATGTCCTTCGAGAGTTATCTCCCGAATGTGTTAAAATTAAAAGAAAACCGCTCTCTACAAGTTATCTTTTGAATTTTTTGGGGGCCTAGACGACATTAATGAAGAATAAAAAGAACTACTCCTTTTAGATTTCGTGTGAAAGTAATATGGATGTGTATATCCAAATTTTATATATGTCATATACATCAAAATCACGCCAAATACTTTAACGAGTGATGTTATTTTTCTTAGAGGAATATTATTAATAAGTATGTTATTTGAACAACTAAAAATTCACAACATATTTAATACCGTATAAAAATACATCATTTATTAGTGTTGATGTGATTTGGAGGTAAAAAAATACATCAAAACTATATTTTACTTGTTTTTTCTTAGAGGGTCTCTATACTTGTTGAAATGTCATTCTTTATTTCCACATTGCTCGAATAACAAACCAGTCTTATTTTTATTTTATATTTTAAATGTTAGAATGAAGAGTTAATCCCCAGAATCATGTAAATTATCTGAATTCATGATAACCAAATAGTGTTGCGCTTTGGTCTTTCAAATTAACACGCACTTACTCGTTTAGAGAACCCTTTAGTCATTCGCTTTGTCTCCTTGTGATAATATGGGATGTCAACAAAGAACGACTGCTAATGTGTGATATGGAGATCACGACCTTCTTATTTATAGGTATGTTGTTGTTCATCATAAAAAAAAACCATGAATGATAATTTTGGAATTTGGAGAGTGAATATGTTAAAAATGTGCTTACGCCTCACATGAAGTTTGTTTTGTACCTAAGTGGAAACAAGAATATAAAGGATAATAATTATCTTACCATTCTTTGATCAACCCATTAAATAGATGCTACGAAAGAAGGTTACACATAATCAATAGGTTGAATGGGGATTTGATCAATTTATTCCTCTCAAGGATTTCAATCTTGTCTCTACAGGTTATCTGGTGTATGATATATGTGTATTTAATTTGGTGCAGAAGTCTTTAATAATGATGAAGCATGTCCTCCCCTACAAGCAAGTTTGGGATATTAAGGACTTTTTAAAGTTGGATTCAGAATGTTGTGACTCTAAACCATTCAATGCTAGAAACTACAAGTGGTACAAATAGTTAACCTACTTTTCTTGCTAAAATATGAATGATCCCAATTAATTCCTTTCAAAGAGTATATTGTTTGAACTTGTAATTTGACAGCTTAACAATTTACTAACTGGTGGTTATGCTAATTTTTGCAGGAAATTGCTCAAGAGTCAAGAAGGAAAAGTCTGTTATACTTTGAGGTGAAATTGCTCAGGAAAAAATGGTAGCTACACAATATGATAGCTGAATGAATATTTAACATTATGAGCAACATTCTTCGCATGTCTAAGCAAGCAAAATCAAAGCCAGGTTAGCTCAATCACAATTAAAATGATTCAGACATATACATATGATTCAGACATATACATTATGCTCCAAGTACAAAGCCAGGAATAGCATATTTCCCCACCACTATATTTCTAAATAAAGAACTATATATGATTCATGAATCAATTGATTAACCAGCAAAGTCTCCATGAAGCATTGGATTGCTAAAAACCAAGATGGCAAACTTGTTTAATTTTTATCTAATTTTGTGAGCCCACGCAAATGGAAGAGGTAAGTAGTAATTTGAAGATGAGAGAAAACACAACAAAATCACATATTCACATATAACTGTGATTAAGTAACTAATGAAAGCAGTACTATCTCTTGCCTTTGTTAACAAAGAAAGGATAACAGTGGAAGAAGCATGTGTGATAACAATTGGAATATCACAAGCTCCTTTAATATACCAACATATTCCCTTAACAAGCACAATCAAATAACTCTAACAATAGGAAGATAATTTCTAATAAACATAGGAATTGGAACAACTCTCACGTTTCATGCAATAGAGCAAAATAAAACAAAAATCAACCAAATAGAATTGTTATTGAGACACAATGGCAGTCCACTCGAGATTTTGTCTATACTAAAGATCATGCCTATATATGTTCTTCAAGCATATCAAAATAGAAACTGACAAAAAAAATAAAAATACTGATATCTAACTTTAAATAGAAACCAACTTTAAATGGATCTTTACATCTGGAGAAATCTTTGGACAGGAGGATAATTCTTTTATACTTTGATCATCTTCCCAACGCCTCCCATAATCATCTTTTAAAAAGGACAGAGTAGCAACATTGACTGTCATGTCTTGTAAAAGACTCGCATTCTTCAAGATATATTTTGCAAATCGAAAACCATGTTTGAAGCCTTGACAATATACAATAGTACATGATCTGAGGTGAGACACAACACATTCATGAACTGAGGTTGGGCTTTCCCAATTCACGTATGACTGTCAAATGGATCAAGAATAACATTTATTAAAAAAAGAACAAATGCAGTTTCAAAACAAAAATATACAAATCCACAAACCTTTTCACCACGTATCACAGAGATATCAGGATAAGAAGTGTGCAAATCTTCTAGAATATAGGACAAGCACTAAGAAGTTTAATGAAATGATTCTGATACTCAAAATCAACGTGTTTCAAAAATAGGGTTTTGAGCGATGGAAGATCAAAACACAACTTACCACTTTCAACTTTTAACCACTCAAGTTTCAGAACAACAAGGGTTTTGGATGTGAAAATTATAGGCTTCATGGTGTAGTTAAACACGGCAAGATGAAATTCCACCAAAAGTACAGTTGAGGCTAAAAGTTTTGATGGACTGGTCTGCGACACGAGAAGAGAGCATGAGAGTATCCACAAAACGGCAGAAGCTAGGGAAATCGGAATAGTTTTCAGTTTCATAGTTGAAGTGGAGAACTTCGACTGAATAGCAAAGTGGGGCCCACCGCTTCGAAAGAACTGTGGTGATGAAAGCGAGTTTGATTGGAACACAATAATTTATCTGTTAAATCACTGTATCTATCCACAACCGCCATTGAATCCAATCAGAAGAGACAAGGATGCGCGACCACACGAGAGCGTTCGTCTTATTTTAGGGTAACAAAATAGAGTTTAGATGAATAGTATTTCATAAAAATTAGGTTAAGTACAGCGAGACAGTTTATAAGTAAGATATTAAGTTAAGTATAGCGACATGGTTTAACGGTTATTCCTTTCCAAAAAAATAGCATATAATTAGGAACATAATTTTATTTTACTTTAGATAAACATTAAATGCAAAAATGTGGAGGGAAAAATTAGGTTAAGTTTAGCGAGACGGGGTTAACATTTATAAGAAAGAGACTAGATCGTCTACCCGTGCTGCCGCACGGGTCATATACGATGTGAATATGTTTGTAATGCAACAAAAAAAATACAATTGTGATAGATCAATAAAAGTTTGCTAAATGAAGAGTAATAAAATACCATTATATCGTTGTTAAGTGTTTACATGTTTTGAAAAATTTCCTTACGCACTGCATTTGTAGTCATTTTGATGCAGTCACCATTTTCATCAGCCAACAAAATTTTGAGACCATTTCTTGAGGTAACTCCTGAGACTGCAACATATAGTTGACCATGGGAGAAAACCAGTTGTGGAAGATACTCCCTCCGGTCCTATTTATAAGAAAAATTTGACTTTTTAGATTCATTGAGTAATTGATGTATCTTGTTTAGAATATAGACCAAATACATCATTTACGCAATGAATAAAAAAAGTCCAATGTTTCTTATAAATAGGACCGGAGAGAGTATATGCCAACCTCCTTAAATGATTGTCCTTGATTTTTTTTAATAGTCATTGCAACATACCGATATTGGAAATTGTCTACGTTGAAATTTAAAGGGAATTCTTGTGTCCGATGGTGTCAATGATAATCTAGGTATGTAAACTTTCTCACCAACATTGCTTCCAGATATCTCTTTTCCTTCCAAAACATATATCCCCATCTTTGTAATAATCAAGCGAGTTTCGTTACAAAGCCCAGTAGTTATGTCCAAATTTTGCAACAAAATCACAAGAACTTCAATTTTAAGTGTTAATTTGTGATTTAGAAGACCTGGCGTATTAATGGTGTTAAAGAATTCTGATGTATGAACATCATCCGGCCTGGTGCCCGATGCTGATTTAGCTATGGAAGTATCACAACTTAAATTTGTCTTTTCTTCACCAGGTAGAAACGACATCACATACTCATTAATCTCATCGACTATACCATTTTTAGGTGTTAGTATTACTCTATGTTCGAAAAATGATGTATCATTCATATTAGATAAAATAGATGGATATATGCAATCAACAAAAGAAGTAATATGATCACCGGAGCTGTGGATGAATATATCATCTGGAATTTCAATCTGTATATTCTCATCAGTTACGTCTCCACATAGTCAATTTGTCACTGGGAGAGTTACAGTGCTCTTTGTTGTAACCGGTTTCTTTATGACATATTGGGTCACCTTATTTGTTTCTACAGACCATTTATCAAAAGCCGTTATAATTCCAAGGCTATATTAAGATGAGGCTACATTGGTGTACACAAAGACAGAAATAAACCAATGTTCCCTAGTCTTTTTTTGGTGAGCCGTGCGCCACCTGAATAAATTAAATGCCCACCAATTCTCAAGGAAACATTTATCATTAATGTTGAATTTCTCCATATACACAAAGAACTCTTGGAAAGCAACAAAAAAACAATCTAAGCAGACAAAAG
>Ga0315914_1005150_pt1 | contig 19182 bp, 7 predicted proteins | sample MpolenodulesMG_FD_203920 | JGI IMG/M metagenome (GOLD analysis project Ga0315914, IMG submission 203920) | Medicago polymorpha root nodule microbial communities from Los Angeles, California, United States - elongated nodules | ecosystem: Host-associated > Plants > Roots > Nodule | place: USA... | reverse complement strand
TGGTGATGACGGGGAGTTGAGAGATGGCGATGTGGATGGTGGGTGAGGACGGATGGCGACCGTGGGTGGTGGTGGGCGACGGGGGCGACGTAAAGTCGCCGACGTGGTGGTGTTTGTTGTGTTACAGACGGTGGAGTATGTGGTGGTGAGAGAGAGATTGTTGTGTTTAGAGAGAGAAGGGAGAAGAGGACAATAAAAGAGAGAATGGTGAAATTCCTAAAATATATCTGCCACATAGGGGTGTACAAGGATGGTACAAAAAAAGGTGTCAACTTATAATTACTCCTTTAACTTAGGTAAGTTGAAATTTTCGATAAATCATTTAAGTTGGTCTGTTTGGTTTAATCCCCTATATATTCGCTTGTTAAAAGTTGTTGTCGCTACCAAACCGGCCACAAATACCTTATTTCATTTAAACTAGAGACACATTAGACTCGAAGCAACGACACACTGAACCGGGCACCACATTTTAGCCAAAACGTTAAGACAATGAGTTTATGGATTCTTATGAAGTGTTCAACCTCCATTTTTCTAAACAATGTGAAACTTCTAACTCACACTTACTACTCAACAATCTCCTCCTCAACTGTGAGTCATCATACTCACCCTTAAAACGGAAGCTCTTTTATCCACATGCACTTGTACTACCGTTGCACTTCTCAACGAAAGCTTCCGCCTAAACGCTTTTCTATAAGACTTTGGATACAAGGAGTCAATTCAAACCTTTGGCGAACCATCAATTTTGACACCACTATTAGGTCACGTTATCTTTTTAAGAAAAATATACTAAAAAATATCAAAACGAGAATATTTAAAAATAATGAAAAAATATAATATCAATTATCATCTTTTTATATATCATATTTTCTTAATATGTGTTAAATGGTCATATGAGACATTTTTTTAAAAGAAAGTGCGACAATTATTGTGGTGCAGATATATTATATGAGTTGTGGTTACAAGATCAAAACAAGACAACCAATTTATTTCAGATGTACATAAAGAGAGCAACCTTAATTATATATTTAAATGTCACTCTTTCTTAAAACAAAATTAAATGTCACTCTTAAGAGGAACAGACACATTAAACAAATTAGTACCATCAATTTTCCCCTGAAATCCAAATGGATACTTTTTCTGTTTATTAGGATAAAACACTCCAAAATGTTTCTCTAACTCAGGATTCTTCTGATTCTCATCAAACAATCCAAATATATAAGTCTCAATAGGTCCAGACCTCATTGGTGTCCCACCATTAACATGCCTAATCAAATTATCAAGATAAACTCTTGCATTATCATAAGTAGCTGCAAATCCACCATCTGAAGGCCAACCACTTTCAGACACAACAACCTTAACAAAACCTATTCCAGTATTATCAATTGCAGCATGTAATGAATCCAACAAAGCATCAAATAGATTTTGGTATCCCCTTGAACCATCCCAAACCACAACATTAGGAGAAGTGAATAAAGCATATTGAAGTGAGATGTCTTTTGGGTTATCTTTATAGCTAAAATAAGAGTAAATATTTGCAAATAAAGGTGCATTTGCATACACTAAGTAGCCTATAATTGGATCCAAATATGACCTCACATCGCTTCTAAATGAACCTTTAGACGGCGGGTATGAATTTCCTATCATGGTCATGTCAATTGCCGTTGAAACCTTGATTTGTTCGTGAAGATTTTTTGCTCTTATTGCTTGATATATGTTTTGGATTGCCGGAAGAACATATTTTGCAAATTGAGAAGAGCCGCCAACTGGATTAACTTCGTTACCGACCGCGATGTATTTGATTTTGACACTAGGGTAGAAGTTTAGTACATTTTTTTGTACCCATTGAATTGCAATGTCATTGTTGGTAGCAATGTTTTGAAGATCAGAATTTGGCACACCTAGCATAAGCTCAATGCCAGAGTTTCTAAGTGCTTCAAGAGCAGCTTGGTTTGGATCATATAGCCTCATTCTTTTGATGTTGTTTGATTTGCAAAGATCTATTGTTTCACGTTGTGAAGGTAGATTGTTTCCCATCATGCCATAACAAACACCTATTTGAGCACCTGCTTGTGAAAAATTATGTGCATCTCCTTAGATCAAAGTGTAAAATTTAAGTATTCATGATATATTCTACTATAAGAAGTAAATTATCAACAAAATTTTGAAAGAAATAAAATTCTCAATAAATTTGCCACTAAACTTCTCATCACTATCATGTGTGTTGGAAAACAAGAAAGTAATGCTAGCTAGACTTTTTATTTCCTAGAATGGAAAAAAAAAATGAAAGTCTAGCATACGTGACAACGTAGTTAAAGCGAGTTAAAAAATATATATATTTATATACTAACAACTAAGTAAAAATAATAATGTTGGTGTTCTGGGAGATTGTTGCTCCCGTCTATGCTCAGGGCTACCCCTGACTATGCAATATGTCTACTTTAGTTTTAAAAAAAAAATAGAACATGAATTAATTTTTTTTTATCTCTAATTTAGTCACTAATTTATCTATCTCTATAGAAATAAAAAATAAAACATGTTTATCGATTAGTACTAAATAAGAAAATTAGCTAGGAACTTCTACTTACTTGTCAAGCGAAGATTTACCGTAAACAGAGCAAATAGTAGCAGTAGAGAAGCCATTACAGCACTGTTGCTTGTGATCATGCTAGGAAAGAAAGCTATAGAACAATGGAAGTGTAATAGAGCTTGAGTTTTAGGCTGAGTCCTATACTTATTTTGGCAAGTCACATATTTATAGAGAATCATGTGCACTGATCAATACCTCGTGGTCATGGGCCATTGGTATTTAGCATACTAGTATAAAGGTCAAAATATGAGACTTTAAGTTTTTTTTTTTTTTTTGATCAAGAGACTTTAAGTTTATGTTTATCAATATGATTCAATGAATTCTATGGCTATCACTTTCCTCTTTAGAATTTTCTTGTCCTTTTTAATTAATTCATAATTTCATTAGACTAGTCGTTTTGGGTAGATATGAATCTCTATATATTGTTAGTCAATAGCTTATGTAAGGAGGGGATAGATAGTTTGTTTGGATATATTAATTTTCAAAAAATAGAGAGAAATTCAACCCAAATAAGGAAGTCTTTAGGAAATCTTGAAAGGATTTCATAAAACTAAAACTTTAAATTTAATAAGAAGAAATTACATCTAATGGACCTTTATAAGATGGTAAAATAGATCGAGTTCTATGGGTTAGCATGCTTAACATGTGTTTTTTTTTTTAATCGGATATCTTTTGCGCGTAACTATGAAGACTAATCACTTGAACTTTGTGGGACTTAAATCGACTGAAAACTCTCCCCAAGAATTTTAAAGTTGTTGTGTGTCTAAGACTTTATTCGAACTCATGACCTTGGTTAAACTAGAAGAGACTTATGCAATCTGATCTAAGTGTTTTTAGGTCAACACGCTTAACATGTCATTTTAGGTTAGGTATGTTGAAGTTTTTAGAAAATCATTTAAGTTAGCCCGTCTGGTTTAATCCCCACATATTTGTTAGTCAAAAGCACTCGTCAATGTGAAATCGGCCACAAATATTTTATTTCATGTAAATCGAAAAATCCTTTGTAAGGGACCAATCTGTCACAAATTTGTGAGTGTTAGGTGATAATGGGAGGCCGAGAGATTATTCACATTAGACTAAGAGCAACGATACAAGTGAATTGGACATCCCCACTTTAGCCAAAACTATAAGACAATGAGTTAATTGATTTTTTTCCTTATAAAGTGTTCAACCTCCACTTTTCTAAGCAATGTGAGACTTTTAACTCATACTTTCTACACAACAATCTTCCCCTCAACTGCGAGTCCATCAATTCATCATACTCACCCTTAAAATGGAAGTTCTTTTATCCACATACACTTCCACTTGTACTGCCATTGCGGTGCTCAATGAAAGCCTCCTCCTGAACACCTTTCTAAAAGACTTTTGATATAAAGAACCAATTCAAATCCTTGGTGAACCATCCGCTTTGACATCACAATTTGGTAATGAAGGAGCCCGGGGAGATCATGAATTAATAAATATGTTCTTAAGAAAAATATATTAAAAAATATCAAAAGGAAAAATATTTAAAAATAATGAAAAATATAATATCAATTTTAAAATATCATTTTTGGAGATGCATTTTCATATGGTTGTTCTCAATTATCAATTCTAAAATAGTACACATCGTACTTTCTTATGATTTGTTCTTTCTATAATATTTATTTCTCTCTAAATCAAACTCGCATTTGTTTTTGATGGATTTTTTATATGGCGTCTTTATACAAATCATAGATGTAAAAATACCACTACTCTTTTAGATTGAAAATAGAGAAAAAAATTCAGAGAAATAATATATAGAGAAAATTTATAGAGAATGTAGTGAGAGAAAAATTAGAGAGAGGGTAGAAGTGAGAACTGAGAAAATATGAGAGTGATATAATGGCTAGTTTTATTAATATGGTGGCTATGATTTTTTTTTTTGTTACAGCTATGATGTGTGTTTAATATGGTGGCTATTGTCTCAGCCACTCATTTTATTTCACTAGACTCTATAAAAATTATTAAAATGCAATTTAATGCTAAGATCGTCACTGGACTGAGTGCGGTGAAAAAGCCACTGGAGATAATCCTTGTCCCAAACGAACCTGCCAGCTTGTCGAGAGATGTGACAAGGTGAGAGTTTCAATTCTATCACTCAAATTGACTCGTCCTCTATAACGAATTAATCGTGAATGCGTTAAAACATGATGGACATAAATAACTATAGCTCTCGCATATGTAATACAATATTAATTTTTGTATATGGCCAGATTATCAATTGGGTGTATTTCAAATTACTCTATTTATAAGAAGAAGAAAAATTCACTTTTTAGATTCATTGAATAACAATTGTATATGCTCTATAATATATATTAGATGTATCAAATATTCAATAAATTTAAAAAATTAATTTTTTATTATAATAATGATCGGAAAGAGTACTATACTGTACACAACAGCAGCCATTAAAGGTTATATGGATAGTTGCCAACCTAATCATGAGTCATGACCGAAGGAAGTTTGAAGCTGAACCTTCATGATTTTCAAACTCCTGAATTAAAGGATGAAGTTAACGTTAATTAATCTATATATCTTTACTTGTCGTGCTCTACAAGAGACCTCAGTCACTATAATCACAAAAGTCTCCCCCTATATATTATGGACTCGTTGATCCTTATCTTAGGAAACATTAGTATCGTAATGTATCCCTCCGATGAAAGAATTAAGTTAATATATAGATTACAATAGTTAAATAAGTTTTTGATTCTGATATAAAAACTCAAACTTTGTTTTCGGTTATAAAGTTTTTCAATAAGTTTTGGTCTTTAATGTTTTCTATCATGATTTTTTTTCCTGTTTTGAAGTCAATTTATGTGTAATTTCCATATTTTTGAATGAATATTTAGAGAGATGTTAAGAATATTATAAAAATCACTATCATAAAAAGTTAATTAGTTTGATAAAATATGAATTTATTGTTTTTTTTTTAAGAAAAAAAATGATATATATTAACCAACGAGACGCCTCAATAGCACAAGATGTGCCAAAGAAGACGATTAAATTTATAGTTAATTATTTTTTAAATTAATTTTTATAATAGATTTTTATGATGATGATATAAATGTTATCAGACGTTCAGAACTCCTAAAAAGCATCTGAAAATGTTGATTAAAGAAAAGTTCAAAATGAAATACATTGGATCTGCAAAGTCTATTTAAAACTATAAATTTATCATTTAAATGAGATGTATGTCAAGAAACTTATGTGTAAAATGTATTAAAATAGTATGATATGCACAAATCTTTTTTTAGAATAGTTGTAATATCACTTTATGTGAACAAAGATAATGTCATCCCTCAAGAAAATAATGAACAACTTGAATTTGTCATGAATTACCATATATTATTTCAAATGAGAACACTAATATGTTTTGTTAATTATATATGTCGTTGTATTTTATTTTTGTCAATATTAATGCACAAAGATATTGAAGCAAAGTTAGGGACTGAATTCTTTGTGGTGACTACAGAGGTGAAATCAAGGTCATTGAAAAAAATAAAAGCATAGAGAAGTAGATACAGAAATCAAGAGAGATAAAATGTTCAATAATATTCATGTTGACACTCCAGAAAACTGTAGAGATTTCCACTGCAGATTTTATCTTAGACATACACGGTATCATTTAATGATGTGAAAAAGTTCGAAACTAGCTTTTATTGAGGTATGTGATTCTACACATAAATTTGTGATTAAATGATTAAAATATATTATCTTAATAATTATTTTTTACTTAATTAGTCAAAAAATAATATTTTTTTACTTAAACTCATTTAATCGTTTTGGGATAAAAAAAATATTATGTTCCTAATCCTATCACTATTTTTTTTTCTTTGCAAGTCATTCTCATTTTCAAAGATGTCATACAAATCCACAAGGATATACTCTTTTTTTGTATTCATTTGTTTAATTTTCTTTCACATGATCAATTCAAGTCACTTTGCACCATGCAGCCGCCGGTGGCATCATTAAAGAAGCACTTGCACTTTTAATGGCTAAATCAAAAACTAGTTGCTTAGTAATATCATTTTTTTGTGGGGACATTTTTGTTTTTTAAGCAAGTTGTTGTGTGGGATAATGTTGAGAGTCCGGAAGGACCAAAAGTAACAATGGATTATGATCATCCATCAAGTAATTTTGGCATAACTTTTGATTTTTATTTAAAATTTTAAGACATTAAACAAATGAGTCATATTTCTTATACACCATTTATTTGAATTATTCTTAATTTTTTTTTAAGAAGTTAAATTAGTCCACCTAAACTAGCACTTGAGAGAATTGAACCTGAAACCTAAAGGAAGAGCACATTCTCGGATCTCAAGTCAATACCACTAGACCAACTCATTACATAAATTCTAACATGTATGTGATAAGTAATATAGTTTAATTTGTATATATGCTACATTATATAACCATCCATCCATCATCCAAGTTGAACATGGTCATGCAAAGATCGTACTACTTTTCCAAAGATTAAAAAACCCAATCCTTCACGGAAATATTTGGCGATGTAGACCCCTAGCTAATTACTATCAAGTAGTTGGCATGATAAACTTAGGTCAATTGTGTTGAAAATGTATCACGCCCACATTTTGTTTATAAAATAGTGTCTAGTTGCCTTGCTAAGTGCATGCATTCAAAAATTCAATGAGATGATTATTCTACCTATAATAATAACTCTAGAAATATAACAACTATATGTTGAGGAGTCTAGGAAACGTCAAGAGAAACACAACTGTTTTAAGCATCTTTTACATACAAGGAACAATTATTCTAAATAAAATAAAAAATTACATATACATAAAACTTATTTTTAGAATCCAAATATAAATTATTTCACCTAAATTCAATTTTTAGTTGAGTCAGCAACCATGTTTTGAAGTACTGCTGTTATAAGGTTAGACTAGATCAATGTCTTAAGGGATCGATTAACTCAAGTGATTGTCCTTGTAATGAAACGACAAAACTCATTATGGTCAATATGCCTTCGATTTAACTTATACGATAACAACTCAATATTGGTATAGGAGAAGGTTTCAAACATTATTGTTGATAATATATACACCATAAACTATTTTCAAATAATTACATGCATAGATGCGTATTATTTGAACGATTATTTTTGAGACAACTAAAGAAATACAAAGAAATGTATATATTGACATAAAATCAAAGCAATAAAGAGAGAATAAAAACACAATAAAAATAGGAGAGAAAATTGTTTCAAAAATCATCACAAAATAATTGTTCAAATAACATAACTTTTTTTAATGGTAAACCTGTAATATATACCAGCAGTCTAGTACCAAATGAGTACAAGGAGTATATGGGGTTTCGTTAGATTTGATTTCTGTACTCTTTAATTACATGAAATTATTAATCCTTTAAATGGATTAATTAATCAACTTTTAAGTGATTAGTTTTTTTTATTATGTATATTAATATATTATCAAATAGGGATTTCATCTTGAAGTTAACAGTCTTAATAGACAAAAGTGAAGGTTTTCCCTAATCTAAGTTTGAGGACAAAAATGATTACAAAGACGAAGACTTCCATAATAAACCGACAAAAAAAGATAAACTATGGATACTTATTAGGTGGAAGCCGCAGGCTGCTAGATATATATTTTAGTTATATTAATTCATTGATAAAATAATTCAAATTAATTATGAGATATGATCAGAATAATGCATATATATACACATCAATGGTAGGAGATATCAACTCAGTGCCTAGTAGGGCAAATCCTTCTTTCATTGATTTTTAGTCTATACTTTATTTTGCATCATGCCTTCTTTCTTTGCTCCAACCACGAGGTTCTCTTTGGTTACTCCTCTGTTTCTATTGGGATTGTTCACAATAAACCTTATTCCCATGGCAGGTTTGGTCTCTATCTTCTATATATAGAGATGGCAAATTTCTCCCATTTTCATTAGTTTTTAAGAAATTAATTTATTTGTTAGTTAATTTTAAATAGTTTTCACATATATTCAATATATAAAATATTTGTATATTTATATTTTAAGAATTAATATTATGACATAATTTAAAAGATAATGAGATCTAATTGAATGTCAATATGATAATTTTTTATATTTTCAATGCATGCAAATTATATTCTATTTTTGCAAAATAAATTTTGCATTATATAGAGTTCATTTAGATTGATGATAAGTAATTTTGTTTTTGATAGTGTGAGAGAATCTCATTGATAGATTATTTATAAGTAATCTGTAAATACTTTTTGAGCCTTGAGATCTGTTTGGTTCTGGTGAATCATGGAAACTAGCTTACTTAAACTTTTTCTATAGAAAAAATATATTTTATTTTGTAAAATTTAATTTAATAATTTATTTATTCATTTATAAAAACCAAACTCAAATAACATTTTTGTTCCCTTCTAGTTTCTCTTTCTTTTCGTTTTTTTAAGCAAGTTGGTCGGGGCATTAATCATTCACTTTGCTAGTAGATCCTATGTATACATGCTTAACTTAATATGATTCAATTATGGGCCATGTTATGCGTAAAGATTTTACAAATAACAAATATTTATTGAAAAATAATAATTTTTAAATTTTTGAGAAATAAATTGTCATAATTTTCAATACATAAATTTTATTTTTTATATAGTAAACATTCACATGTTTGCATTTCTCCTCAAATCCTCAAGTAAAGCATATGGCTGACTGAGTCAATTATAGATTCGTGTTCTACAATTAATTTGTCTAATTAAATATTGACGATGATCTCATGAAAAATAGCTAGTCATGTTCATATAAAGAAAATTTTAAAATTATTTATGCATGCATCTAATTCAATGATATCTTGTCACATTATTTTAATATATGATAAATGATATATTTAAAATATCACTAAATGTGTATGTAAAACCTAGTTCAATTTACAATTGTGTTTATAAGTTTCAGTGATACTGTTTATCATTTCTCCTACAGACAAATTTTTTTGCAAGTTTATATTAATTAAAGTCTATATTAATTAGTGTTCCTTTATTACCGTGTGTTGTTGATGCACCGGTAACTTAACATTGTATTTTATTTTTGGTGATTTTCTTATGTACGTTTTGTGCGAGATGAATCCCCGGTGGTTATTTATATATTCCATTTTGGCTTGGTAAAAAAAATAACATATACAATGACATGGTTCAAATCACATTAGTTTTATCACAGTTATTAATAAAAAAAAATAAATAAAAAAACTCTTCCTCAATTATAGAGAGACTTACGCAAACAATTTGTCAAAGCATATCATTGACTCTATTAAGTTGTAAAGTATAATTTATTGAGTTAGACCATCTATAATATGGGTCTTTTTTTATTTAACACCATACAAAATAGACAGCCTCACCATTACTTGTGGGTCCCACATACATAATAAATTGTAAAAATATTTTTTATTTATTCAATCATTATATTATTTTGAAGATATAAGTTACTGTTGGGACGCATCTAATTTTTTTTAGGTGTTGGATTAAAATTTTTTAGTGTTTATTAAGTATTAATTACAAAACAAGTGACATGTGCCGACGAAGCCATTTAAGCACTCAAATTAAGTGTTGCAATGTAGATGATCTTAGAGTACTTGACCCTAAATTATACTCCATTAATACATTTTTTTTTTTGGTACAACTGAATTAATAATTTTTTTTGGATAAACTTTATTCCATTTCAATTATAAAGAAAAAAACTATTCATATGATCATATGCTTTACGATCATATACTTAATTAACTGTTTTTTATTATATCAGATGCTCAAATAGGAGTATGTTATGGTATGATGGGAAACAATCTACCACCGGCAAACGAAGTTATAAATCTCTACAAAGCAAACAACATTAAGAGAATGAGACTTTATGATCCTAATCAAGCTGCTCTAAATGCATTAAGAAATTCAGGCATTGAACTCATTCTTGGTGTGCCTAATTCCGACCTTCAAACCCTAGCGACCAACTCTGATAATGCACGTCAATGGGTACAAAGAAATGTATTGAACTTTTGGCCTAGTGTCAAAATCAAGTATATTGCAGTTGGTAATGAAGTGAGTCCAGTTGGAGGCTCTTCTTGGCTAGCCCAATATGTTCTACCTGCCACCCAAAATATATATCAAGCAATAAGAGCTCAAGGTCTTCATGATCAAATCAAGGTTTCAACCGCTATCGACATGACCCTTATTGGAAACTCATTCCCTCCATCTAAAGGTTCTTTTAGAAATGATGTTAGGGCATACCTAGACCCTTTCATTGGATACTTGGTATATGCAGGTGCACCTTTACTTGTCAATGTTTACCCTTATTTTAGCCATGTTGGTAACCCACGTGATATATCTCTTCCTTATGCTCTTTTCACTTCACCGGGTGTTATGGTACAAGATGGTCCAAATGGGTACCAAAACTTGTTTGATGCTATGTTGGATTCGGTGCATGCAGCCCTAGATAACACTGGGATTGGTTGGGTGAACGTTGTTGTGTCTGAGAGTGGCTGGCCCTCTGATGGAGGGGCGGCTACTTCATATGACAACGCACGTATTTATCTTGATAATTTGATTCGTCATGTTGGTAAAGGTACTCCACGAAGGCCTTGGGCTACAGAAACTTATATTTTCGCTATGTTTGATGAGAACCAAAAGAGTCCGGAATTGGAGAAACATTTTGGAGTGTTTTATCCTAATAAACAAAAGAAGTACCCATTTGGATTTGGTGGGGAAAGAAATGGGGAAATTGTCAATGGTGATTTCAATGCAACTATTTCTCTTAAGAGTGACATGTAAGACAAAATCAAGGTTTTCAAGATTTGAGTGATTTTATGCTTAAAATAAGAGAATTTCTCGTGTTTTGTATTTTATTTATCTTTTTTTTTTTGGTTGTAGAAAATGTTGGAATATTGAAGTTCATATTATATACTATCTATCTATCTTTATTATTTGAGTTGCTATGATTCTCTCTGAATTCTGCTGGCTCTTATTTTTTACTGATCAATTTTGATTTCGTGATTCATTCATTATGTTTTCCTTATTATATAGCATTGCTGATAATTTTAGAGTGGCGTTGACTTTGGTCAAAAAATTAAGGAGGGTATGGGTATATGAAACCAATAATTTCTGACATATATATCACTTTTTTTTAGAGGACTTGTATATATCACTTTGTGAATAGAATTCTTCTTGCAAGTCCTATAAGTCCTAGTTCAACCGGTAAGAATGTCAAAATTGTTAGGTCAGACGTTATGACCGGGGCTCGAATCCCGGTACCTCCACTTTGTGTGTGAGTTTATGATGGTTTTGTCATCTCGTCTATCTATCAAAAAAAAAAATATTCTTCTCGCAAAATTTATTCAAGCCAGGTAAATTAAATTTTTCACCGAAGGAAAACACAAGTTGTGTTTGATATTGATTTCCACACACCGGTGGCGGAGCCAGGATTATTATAAAACCTGGGCAAAAAAAATTTTGCAACACATTTATAGGGGTTTACATAAGAAATTGCCAAATTTATAGCGGTTTATATAAGAAATTACAAAAAATTTGGGTTGGAGCCCGGGCTATTGCCCAGGCTCACCGGGCCTTATAACCGCCCATGCACACACACGATTGATCAATTCTACTTATCCTTGTTTTTCTGAAAAGTTCTGCTTTTTACAGTATTTAGTTGATGTCAAATGAAAATATGTAAGAAAGAATACTGAGTAGGTTTTCCTCTCAAATTTTGTTTTGAGTGAGTTTTCCTCTCAAATTTTGTTTTGAGTGAGTTTATTTCTTTAAAAATTAATGTCTTGTGATTAAGTTATATGAATATTTTTATATGAAGTGTAAAAAAATTTTCAAAAAATTCATACTATTTGTTTTCAATTGTATGTTACTAAACTATGAAATATTAAATAAGATCATCATTTAAATTTTTAATAGACATCGAATTATGCATCAGAGACTAAATATAAGTATCTCATAAAAGACAAAAGGTCTAACATGGTGTGTATTCCATAAACTAAATTGGAGTTATTAGAGAATTAGTTTCGGAGTGCTTTATTGGGTTTCTAATAGATTGGTTTTTCTTTGATAAGGATGACAATGAACCGAACCAACACGAATATAGTTTAGAATTCGACTCGACAATTCATTCGTTGAACTTGGTTCATGAACCAAATGAACTGAACTTGAGTTGAAAATTATGTCCGTTAAATAAGTGAGCCGAACTTAAACTATATGTAGTTCGACTCGATTGGTTCATAAGCTGACTCGATAACGTGTGTGTACATGTTAAATAATAAATTACACACAAACATAAAAAAGAAATATGCCCAACAACTAACAATAACAAAATAAGAGTAGTCTCTTTTAATAATTAATATTAGAAAATGGTGAGAAAAAGTTCCACATTGAAAGTTAAGCATTGTCAATATGCTTTCTCGGAAGTTAAAATAGTCCCACATCGGTGGGTTTAAAACAATAGAGTTGAGCTTACCTATATAAACAGTAGCGTATGGTATTATACCTGTAAAGCGCTATTTTACCTTTGAGTACAAAGTTTATAATTTCTTGTTTTTGTATTCGGCACAAATTTATGTGTTATAATTTGTGCTATTTTAATATATACATTTTTAAAAAATTGAAAGCACAAAATGCCTATAAAAATGTTTTAAGAAAAAATGGGCATTTTAGTTATTTGATTTGACGAGATGAACCTAAGGAGTCGAGTCGAGCTGTTTGTGAATTTTAAACGAGCCAAACTCGAGTTTAACAAAAAGTTCGTATCGAGTTTCGAACCGAACCAATTCTTATCGAGTCGAGTTCAGACGAGTTCGACTCAGCTTGACTCACTTCCAACCCTATTCTTTTATGACTAATGTAGGAGCTTTTGGTTGTATTCTTACATTGTGGAATAATAATTATGTGGAGGTGTGGTTGTCGGTTAGTTTTGATCATGTGTTGATTGTTAACGGTTGTTTGAAGAAGGATGCAACATCTTTTTGGTTGGCAGATGTTTATGCTCCTTGCAAAGGTAAGGTAGAGGTAAACAACCATTGTGGAAGGGTTGGAAAATACTATTCGGAGTATAGGAGGTTCTAATTGATGTGTTTGTGGTGATTTTATTTCACTTTGCTCATATTAGGCAGGGCCGTTTCTAGCATTTTACGGGCCTTAGGCATAGTATGAAAAAAAAGGTCCCTTACATAAACTTTTTAGCTTTTTATTGTGATTTTATTAGCTCTTCATCTCATTTTTTTTTCTTTCCCAGATAAATGTTTTTTAGGCTACATCTTAAAATAAATCAAATACTCAATTGAAAACCAAACAAAACAAAAAATAGTAAAAGTAGAGAACTGTAGCGCATGCAAAGTAGACTGAGATTTTAGCATCTCAGAAATATAGAATAACATTTTAGCACTTGAGAATAATAGCACCATAAAAAGTAAACAAAAAAAGTAGGGTGGACCATATGATCCTAAGTGTGTCTCACACGATCTTGCATTATCAAATTCAATTCTGCAATCTTTTCGATCAATCCAAGAAAGTTGACACTATTATATTAATATAATTTATTTTGTTTATCCTCTAAAGAAAATATTAAAATTGATTTTCTAACTAGGCCTTTTTAAACTAAAATATCGTTTGTTTTGTTATGAAGATTCTCACAATTTTTTGGATAATAAATGTCATCAATATTTTTATAATTAGCGAGACACGTTATTAGGAACGAATGGTCCAAAAAAATATCATCAATTTCTTGAATAATAAATTTCTTGATACATAAATAGAAACAAAAAAAACACAATTCTTTTATAGGGAGGGTGTACATAGTAATCTATGTTTAATATGGGAGTATATATAGCAAATCACACTAAAATGATCAAAACACTAAACAAATCAGTCCATCATCTTTTATTTGACAACAAAGTAGTCAAAATTTGGGCCTTTTAATGAAATTTGCTAAACATACCCCCGACAAACAAAGTTTTGCTATATGCACCCCTCCCTTAGAATTATTTCTTTTGGGCCCGAGGCCGTCGCACCCCCGGCCTATGCCTAGGGCCGGCCCTGATATTAGGAAAGGAAGGTTGGAGGGTTGAGGCATGAGGATTATAGTGTTTTTAATAGCATTATTGATGATGATGCTGTAGTTGATTTGCCTCTTTGTGGGTGGGGTTTTCACTTGGTTTCATAGTGATTGTGTTTTGATGAATCGTTTGGATCAGTTTTTATTATCAGAGGAATGATGTTTTATTTGACCAAATTGTTTGCAAAATGTTTTGTAGAGGGTCGTTCAAATCATTGTTCGCTTTTATTGTCCATTAATGAAGAGAATTGGAGTCCAAAATTTTTCTGTATTTTGAAATGTTGATCGGAGCTACCAAGCTACAAATACTTTGTCAAAGAGTAGTAGCAATTATTCAACATTTCTAGTTAAAGTGGTTTAGTGATGAGAGAGAAATTAAAAATGCTAAAAAGTAGTGTAATAGATTGGCATACATAACACATAAGAAATATTGATGGTAGACTGAAGGAGGATGCTAAGGATGGGTTGAAGGCTCTTGATATAAAAGGGGATAAGGATGGATTGTCGAAATATGGACGTGATGAAATTTATTTTTTTATTGTCTCAGATGTTCTTGATGTCCATATTAAATAAAAACATTCAGAGCAAAAGTCTCGTTTGATTTGGTTAAAAGATAATGATGTAAATAAAAACTTTTTTCATGGAATGACATCAAAAAGAAAGAGAAGTAATGGTATTTATAATATCTTAGTGAATGGTACTCAAATGGAAGGGGTTTAGGGAGTTCGATAAATAGTGTCTAACCACTTTAAAGATCACTTTCTGCTAGTAGGTTCTGACAAACCTGTAATTAAGAATTTAAATTTTAAATCTATCAATTTTGAATATGCTTATGAGTTAGATAAATCATTTAGCGAGAAAGACGTAAAGTAAACAATTTTGGATTGTGATAGTTTTAAGAGTCCCAAACCAGATGGGGGTTAACTTTGGTTTTATAAAGGATTTATGGATTGACATCAAAGGTAATTTTATGAGATTTTTGCTAGAATTTTATTTGTATAGTAGGCTGGTGAAATGATATAATTGTTTATTTATTGATTTAATACCTAAGGTGTCCAAACCTCATAGGCTTGCAGACTTTACACCTATCTCTTTAGTCTGGTGTATGTATAAAGTTTTGGCAAAAGTGTTAGTGGGCAGACTGAAATTAGTAATTGATAAAGTGATTTTAAAGAATAACCATCGTTTGTGAAATGAAGATAGATATTGGATGATATTCTTGTTGCTAATGAAGAGGTATATGATGCTAAAAAATGGAATAAGGAGTTGATTATGTTTAAAGTCGATTTTGACAAGGCGTATGATTCAGTGAATTGTAATTATTTGGATGCGATGATGGAAAAATGGGTTTTTCGATAAAATGAAGGATGTGGATTATGGAGTGTGTTAGTCCAACTGGTGAGTTTTGATTTGGGAGAGACTTAAGGCAGGGATATCGTTTGTCTTTGTTCTTGTTCTTGATGGAAGCTAAAGGATTAAATGTTTGTTGAATGCTTAAGTTGATGTTGGGTTGTTTAAAGGTTTTAAAGTTGGCGATGGGCGAGACCCTCATATTATTATATCTTATCTTTAGATTGCAACAACACCTTGATAGTAGGAGAAAAATGTAGGACGAATATCAGAGCCATAAAGGTGAATCTTATCCTTTTGAATTGATTTCGAGGTTAAAGATTAATTTTCATAAGAGTCTTTTAAGGGTGAGCCGTGATTACTCTCATCCTTTTAGTTTTAGTTTTATTCCATATGTATATAAGACCCTGGTGATAAAAACACAAGAAATAAAAAAAAGTTTTAGCTCGTATTTCATGTTCTACACTAGGCCAATATCAATCTATGAAGGATCCATGATCCATCTGCGTAAGTTATACCAACAATACACCAAATTAAATCACCATGATCTAATCATGACACTCTTATAACAATCAAACGACAATTCACGAATCATGTTGGAATTCACGTAACAAAATAATTGCCATAAAAACCCATCGTTCCTTACATATCAAATAAGTTGTCTAGCCCCTTATGAAAAGTACATTTTTCAATTTAGATTAAACCTCTAGACTCTCTTAAAACTCTTAAATTTTGAATCCTTATATATACACCACCTTTTTACAAAATACTAATGTCATCTTCCGCTGCATTCAATCAACTCCGACCATCTTCTTCAAGTGCTCCATATGATAAGGATGTGAGATGAGCCGAAATCAAATCAATCAATGTAAAGTTAAAAACCTAAAATCCAATCAAATAAAAAAAAAAACTATATATATAGTAACAAAACGAATGGATTATCCGTTAAAATCTTTAACAAACCAAAGGCAGTAGTAGTATACAAGAGCTACTAGTTGTTTGCAGAAGTAACCTACACGGATCTCATTAGCGCGTGTCTAACCGCCTTAATAAAATTTATTTTTATTCATTTATTTTTAAATTACAAATTATAAATCAATATTATTCTCTTTGATACTTAACCATATTTCGCCGTAACCGTATCACAAAGACTCAAAACGCATCGTTTTGTTCAATCCATTTCTTTCTCTCTCTCTCTCGCTCTACACTCAAAAAAAGAAATAAAAAAAAGACGTAAATCACTGCACAAAACTCTTCCTTGAATCCACAATCGCATTGCGGCGCGTGTTTCTCACTCGAGTCGTTCTTCACAATTTCGAATTCCACACTCTCTCTTTATCTTCCAAATTCCAATCCAAAAACTCAACCGCATCGCATTTAACACTTCTGCAAACTCAATCCTATTCATGGCACATGTATGCATAACAATCTTATTCATTCATTTTATTTTTATTATTTTTTTATTTTTTGTTTTTATATGAATTTTCATGAATTGGTATTGTTTCTTTTTTTGCCGCATGATTTGATTCGTTTTTATTGGTTTATTTGATTGTGAAATTTTGGTACATTGAAATTAGGGTTATGAATTTTGATGTTGCAGATGAATATGTAATGGATTCTATTGAAGGTCAGGGTTTGAGTTTTGCAGAGCAGAATTTTGGAGTATTATTGGAGTGTGCTTCACTTGTTGAATTTGAATCTGTCATTCATTCATGAGGTTTTTGTTTTTCAATTATTACTCTGTTATTTGGATTTTTAATTTGATGTGTGGTGAATGAAATTTGAATATATCTATGGTAGAATTGTTCCACATGATTATGATTTGAAAGGCAGCACATCATTGGATGCATGTGTGAAAAATTTACACTGTCAGTGTATATATATTAAACTCATTTGCATTTTATTATGAGTAATAGATGCACTGACAGAGTAAAATAGTTTTACACTGATATCCAATGAGTATTTTGTATCCGGTCAAATCATATAAATATTTTGAAATTAGTTACTTGTATGACTTGGCAGATTGATAGCTTCTTATTAGATGACATTGTGCAACTATTTTACACTGTCAGTGCATGTCTGCTAAACTCTTTTATTATTAATGCATATTACATCTAGTGCTGCGGATATTGTTTATGGATTTAATTCATATACACTATCATTGTAAAGAGTTTTTACACTGTCAATCAATAATAACCGTCAAATCTTAGAAACGTTTGACTTTTATGATAATCACTTCTAAAGACACATGATTGGTTGTGATGTGCTGGCAGTGTAAATTTTCTTACACTGACTGTGTGTGAGAATTAAACTCTTATTCCATTATGTTTTTTGATTTTGTGTGAGCCATTTTTGGAAAGTGAATGCAGGACTTCGTGGCTGAAATTGTTCTTTGTTGCTTAATTGCTTATGTTGGTGATCCTTTCTTTTGATAGTTTTTTTTTCTCCTTTCTTTTACATGTTCTATTTTTGGATATCTTGGTGTTTAAATAGAAATACTAGGTTTTCTCGAGAAATATTTTGAATTAGATGGGGCAATATGCTGCCAGATGATATTTTGCTTCGTTTGATATGAATATTTGAAGGATGTATAGCTTTAGGTTGTAAGTTACTTGAAAAAATTAGGTGTTATTGGAATGCTATATTAGGCGAGGTCATCTCCAATGACATTTCTAAGCAAGATTCATAGAGATAACAATTGGTTCTTACATGTTCTACTTTTGTAAGAATCATTCGTATGTAAGAACCGGTTCTTAACTATTAAAAAAACTGCTAATTGAGATAACTCATCAAACCCGTTTTTAAGAAATATAAAGATGTGTGATAACTTGTGGGACCTATTTAAAGTTCTTAAAGAGTTGCATCCTTGGAGTGAAAAGTAGCTAAAGTTTTTGAAACTGATGTGGCCTTGTAGGGCTTACCAAAAGTCCTATCGTTAGAGATGCTCTTAGTTTAGTGTATTACTAGCTACCACTTTGCGAACATATGACATTGGCATGCTAGAAGAGGGATGCGGAATGAAAAATGGTCATCTAACAAAGAATAGCGGTTCATCTCATTGAAAGTTAATAGTGACAAAGAACCGAGTTACTTATGTCTTGAAGAGATGACTGAGAATTTCTGAAGGATTTTTCGGTGATTTTAGGTGATGATTT
>Ga0315914_1005149_pt1 | contig 19182 bp, 14 predicted proteins | sample MpolenodulesMG_FD_203920 | JGI IMG/M metagenome (GOLD analysis project Ga0315914, IMG submission 203920) | Medicago polymorpha root nodule microbial communities from Los Angeles, California, United States - elongated nodules | ecosystem: Host-associated > Plants > Roots > Nodule | place: USA... | reverse complement strand
ACTGGTTCGGTATATATCTACCATATGTTGTATAAAAGGGCAAATTCGATATTTTAGGGGGCCTTTGGAGATTTTAGGGGGGCTTAAAAAGCAATGTTCATCCGGTAGATATATACAGAACTCTTGAATTAAGGGCAAATTGGGAAATCCAGGGCATAAAAGATTTTGGGGGGCTTATAAAGAAACGATCCAGAGTAAATGGCATTATTTAGTTGCTTTTTTTGGAAACTTTTGTATTGGGCCTTTGTTTCAGCACTCTGATGGTGGGACCGCGTGTACTGTTCCAACAGCAGGTCACCCATCCATTTGTCATCATAGATCTCAACCGTTCAATTAAAATATTAATATATCAACGGTCCAAAATAACTGTCAGCACCTATTTGCACAACTTTTGTATGGCATGCTAAACTGCACCTGGATTTATTATTTTAAAAATGAATGGTATAGATCTAGTGATAGTCTACATGTACAAAATTTGAATAAAGGAATGTATCAAAAAAGTCTAATGTGGCCTATTTTATTAACAAGAAATGTACAACCATTTTGTGACAACTTTTGTACAATTTTCTCTCTCATACTCACATGATGTTTTTATCCCCTCTCTTTATTTTTCTCTCTTCATTGTTTTTGACCAATAAAAAAAGAGAAAAACAAAGTTGTCATAAAATTGATGTACAAATATCATTGCTCTTTATTAACCGCGTGAATCTACTCCCTTTTATTTGTAACATATAATTTTTAAACACAAATTCTTTCCCTATTTTTCTGTTATTGAGGGGAATAATATTTTCCATATTATTTTTGTTCCTCTGTACGTGTTTATGTGTCCTTTATGCATTTTTAATCATTTAGTAATAGTTTTCTGTAAAAAACAACAATTAATAAATATCTTTTTAATTTGGATTTAATTTGTATGCATATACTGTGTAAACCTTTTTATATGTGCATGTAAATCTAATCAAATAACTTTATGATATCAACTTTTTAGATTAGTTATTAAAATATCTCTACAAATACATATTAGACATGTTTTGATTGGAATATGCGTAGAAAAAATAGTTGGCCAATGCATATAAATAGGGAAAAAGTGAAATAGAAGTCCCATAAAAAGTTAAATATTCAAAATAGTAGGTGAGATAAAAGAAATCATAAAAACTATATATTTTTCACTCACAAACAGTAGAATATAAGCCCTATAAAAAAATGGATTTAATTCTGTTAATAAAAAAATAGACAAAAATATTCTCGTGAGCACAACTCAGTTGGTAGGGATATTGCATTTTATATGCAGGGCCGAGGTTCGAACCCTAGATACTCCACTTCTCCACAATTAAATTGTGCGAGCTCTAACCACTAGACTACTTGACAAAAAAAATAGACAAAAGTTAGCCAAAACACATCAATAAAAAAAAATTATTAAAAAATAAATGCACCCTAAAAATACTGTTTTTAATTAAAAATCACTTCAAAGTAAATAGTTTTTGCATACTACATTGTTAACTACCCGTGAAATGAGGTTTCTATCATTACATCCTAACGATTCAATTTTTAAATGATAAATCAAAGGTCAAAAGAGTGTTTGTGCATGGATACACAAATTTAACAATTTGTGCATCCTAAAAGTCACCTTGGAATGCCTTGATGGGATATTCATCAATAAAATAAGGAGATATTTCAACCTTTTCCTTTTCTTTTCTTTTTTAATTTACTTCAGAAAATTTTATATTTTCAATGAATTACAAACTATGTTTTATATAAAAAAAAAAAATCTCTTCTATACTATGTGTATAAAGAAAACAATCCTTTTTAACTTTTTTGGGCTGTTTTCTAAAAAAAAAAAAAAACCTTTTTTCCTGCTTTTTTCTCTTTTAAAAAATGTCCTCAATTTTACATACATAATTTGAATTTACACTAATATCTCATAATGAGTAATTGTACATACGTAAACTTAACTCTCATAATGAGTAATTGTACATGTGTAAACTTAATTTACACTAGCCTCTCACAATGAGCAATAGTGCCTACATAAAATCAAATTACGTCTTAATAATTGATATGTAATCTTAAATAACGTCTAAATTCATGTCTACCGAAACAATACCTACTTTATCTAAATTCATGTATACCTTATATGTTGTCCACACAAACAGATCTCATAACAGAACAAAGAAAGCACACAACGAACAAGAAATAAAAAGAAATTCTTCGATAATGAAATTCACAAACTTTTATAAATAGAGCACCAATCAATAAAAAGGATGTTGATTCAATATTTGATCTTGATTTCACATCTATGGTGGTTTGTGGGTGAAGGTTAAGAATGATCATGAAAATTGGGTTTTTAGAATTTTACATGGAGAGCAATTTTAGTATTATTGTAAATTTTTAAATAAATTTGAGTGTAACTAAAATTATATGGGATGAGACTAAAAAAAGTCTTAAAAAATAAAAAACGTCACAATCATAAATGATTTAATTCAACTAAGTTTGTTATCCTCAAGGCATCTTTTAAGAGGGAATTTTGTGATTTTCCCTCAACAATTTTTCCCTTCTCGATGATGACAAATTTATTGATTTATGATGTCGTTTTTTATTTTGATTCAAATCATATACACTATATACAAGTTACGACTCACTGTCAAATTATTCCATATATTGATTAAAAAGCCTGAAAACTCCCCCTTAATTTAAGCATGTAAGAAACTAGTTGAGATAAAAAATGCAGTAGATTACTTAAAAAAAAATGCAGTAGATATTAAGCCAAAAACTGTAATTTTTTCCTATAATCAAAATATTACAAAATAGCATCGAATTATGCAAGTACGTTGTTTCAAACAAAAAAATGCTTAATCCTAAAAACAAGCATATGGAACAATAAGCACGAGCTTCGTTTGTTGATGAAGGATGCCTTTTATAGGTACTAGTATTTGGACTTGTGCGGTGCACGGGAAGTTGATTATCTCATTGATTAATAAATGTGGTAGTTGATTATAAAATGAAATAATAGTTGTTAAGGATGAATTAATGCTTCCAAAAGACAACAACAACAACCAAATATTATCCCACTAAGTAGGATCGACTACATGGACGGAAATACGTCATATTGTTCTATCATAAATCATATTTAAATTCAACTCATTAATCTGAAAATCTTTTTTAGTGGTTTCTCTTATAGTTTTTCTAGGTCTTCTTATACCTCGTAATATGACTATTCTCTATTTGATCTACTCTTCTTAGTGTAGAATCTACGTGTTTTCTCTCTACATGTCCAAATCATCTAAACATATTTTCCACCATATTTATACTATAGGTGCTACCCAAACTATCTCTACAATGTTGTCGTTTATAATCTTATCTCATCTAGTCTTACCACACATCCAACACAACATCCCCATCTCCGCACACTTACTTTATTCTTGTGATGGTTCTTAACCGTTCAACACTCAGTTCCAATGCAACATCCCCTATCTCTATAATGCTATAATTTATAATCTTATCCCATCTACTCTTACCACACATCCAACGTAACATCTCCATCTTCGCACACTTACTTTATTCTCGTGTTGGTTCTTAACTGCCCAACGCTAAGTTACATAAAACACTGACGGTCTGAAAATTATCTGATATTTTTTCACTTCAACTTAAACGGTATGTTTGCATTACCTAAAACACATGAGACTCTTCTCTATTTCAACCATCCAACTTGAATATGATGATTTAGATATGCTTTTATTTCTCCGTCATTTTGTATTTTGAACCCAAGATATTTAAACTATGTAACTTGTATGGTATGATCCCCAACTTTCACCTCTAAGGTAGAATTACTTCACCTTTTCCTGAAATTACATAACATATATTGTCTCCAACATGCCATTCAATTCCTCCATCGACTTTCCAATCAAGACTACACCATCTACAAAACACATACATCTTGGTTTTAGCTATTAGATGTGTTTTGTAACTATAAGATATGCGATCATTTTCTTAAAAAAAATAAAGAAAAAGAAAAAAGTTAGGAAGGAAATCCGCAACAAATTTTTTGAATCCAAAAAAGTTGTCTAAGGACTTAAGAACTTTTATATATAAGATATGACATCAATTTTTTAAAAACTAAAATAGCAAAAAATTAGGAAAGAAATTTGTAACAATTTTTTTGGCTCCAAAAAGTTGTCTAAAAGACTTAAGAACTTTTATAAATAAGATACGCAATCATTTTCTAAAAAAGTAGAGAAACACCAAAAAATTAGGAAAGAAATATGCAACAACTTTTTTTGCTCTAAAAAGTTGTCTAAGAAACTTAAGAACTTTTATAAAAAAAAAAAAAAAGAAACACCAAAAAATTAGGAAAGACATGTGCAAAAACTTTTTTGGCTCCAAAAAGTTGTCTAAGAAACTTAAGAACTTTTATAAATAAGATAAGATAAGCAACTATTTTCTAAAAAATTAGCGAAACAACAAAAAATAAGGAAAGAAATTTGCAACAACTTTTTTGGCTTCAAAAAGTTGTCTAAAAGACTTAAGAACTTTTATAAATAAAATAGGCGATCATTTTCTAAAAAAATAGAAAAACAACCAAAAATCAGGAAGGAAATGTGGAACAACTTTTTTGGCTCCAAAAAAGTTGTCTAGACTTCATAACTTTTATAAATAAGATAAGAGATCAATTTTTTAAAAAACTAAAAAAATAAAGAAAGAGCAAATAATTAAGAAGGAATTTGCACCAAATTTTTTGGCTCCAAAATGTTGTATAAGAGACTTAAGAACTTGTATATATAAGATACACAAATATTTTCTAAAAAAAAAAATAGAGAAACATCAAAAAATTAGGAAAGAAAAATGCAACAACTTTTTTGGCTCCAAAAAATTGTCTAACAATGAAGAAATTTAAAATTCCAAACTTTTAGGTGTCATTTAAAATTCTCTAAATTTAACTTGAACAAAATACTTCATAAATTTCTATTATTTTGAAAATTCTTAAGATTATTATCCAAACAATGAAATTCACTTCAAAGTATTTAAATTCCCTCAAAACATTCTCTCATTCAAACACACTCTTAATATTTGTGTTGTAGCGTTTTGTTTTGCGTGATTTTGTTAACTATGGTTGGGACTATAGCTTGCAATGGTTCTAATGGATCTCTCGGTATACTGAGGCAATCTCCTAGCAATTTAGTAAGCCTAGATGCAACATGAGTTCCATTCCAAATGATATGTTTAGATGCAGTAGCGACGACTTTGCTCACGAATCTATCAAACATGTTCAATTGTGCATAGAGTTAAATCATGGTGGTTTTCTTAGAAATAGTGGTTGGGCCTAACACAACCCCACAAAGCTGGTTTGTAAGGTTAGGATTGCCCCCACTTATAAACACATATTCATGTCATCTTTTGTCTGATGTGAGACTCTTTACTTTAACACACCCCCTCACAACCAACACAATTGGGATTGATTCGTGGATATAAATTGTGGGTGACCCGATAGCGAAAACCTGATAACAAGTGATCCAATGGATCTTAACGGAGGCTCTGATACCATCTTGGAAATCGTGGTTGAACTTAACAAGTTTTGTTGTTCCCACCGTAGATCGTACGGTGCCACACTGCCACCCCAATATAAAATGAAGGCTAAAGCGAATATTACAATGAAGCCTTACACGTAAGAAAAAAAATATAATATTGGATTTTACAAAAAATTAAATAGAAATATTTGTTATAAGAAAATTAAAAATGCATCGGCTATTCATATGCATTAAAATTTAATTTTAATTGCTTATAAGATCGGCAATATAATGCAGATGTGTTGCTATCATAGAACGCATCTCACTCTACTATGAAAAGCATAGGCAAAACATAAGGAGCTAAAAACTCAGTTATAGTTGCGTTGGCAATTTGTTCTTAAATGGGATAGGGAACTGTGTTGATAAGAGAATGAATCATTTCAAAACAAAATTGGTACCCAAGAGCAACGACTGAAACAGTAAAGAGCTATCAAATTCAAGAGATGTTGGTATTTATTCTCAACATATTTGTATATGGCCATCAAACATCTTGATGGCAAAGATCTGTCAAACATCATTTGCTTGTTCTAGTTTAGGCACTATTCTACCATCCAAGACACAAGACCCCTCCATAGTTTAGTTTATATTGATTATTATCTTCCTTGGGCCTAACTTCTATTCCTTCAACAAAGAAACCTCTCTTCCAAGTATAACCATCCTTTATCCCAGTAATACTCATTTGGACTTCTTCATCTTCTAAGCCTGAATTGAAGAACTCTCCCATCTCAGTCTCCAACCATCCATCACTTCTCATTCTAGGTTGTTGCAATCTAAATGCTTTGTTGTCCTGACTACCTAATATTTTGTTGATCCGCCTACATTTCACATTTGGATCCACCAAAATGACAATTTTGGTTCTACTGTGACCACCTGCTACACCAAACGATAATTCCACAGGATAGTTCTTCACCCCAAAACCAAAGCCATCAATCATCTTGAACACAAGATAAGTTGCATACGTAGTATTCGGGGACAAAGCACGGGTGTTTATCTTTCCACGAATTTTAAGCCGACACACATTAAGAATCTCAACAACTTCAGGGAACCTGTCCAAAATTTGTGCACAAGAATCTCTTTTGGTAAGAATACAGAAATGTAAAGGATGTTAAATATTATTTGAAATAATTTAAAATATCAATAAAAAATAGTTTTTTTTATTCTTGAAAACATGCTTACTCATTTAACTAAACATGGTTCATTTAATTTTGGCAATAACATTCCAATACATATGCAATGCTTCAGGTGAGATGCAAATATTATAAACTGTGGGTCTAAGAAGAACAAGAGGCACTTTTGTGTCCCCAAACACACACACAATAAAGGTCAGTACTAGTCCTTTTCATCAAAGATTCTAGGAGAGACCAAAAAGGTTTGTGTAACAGAATGAAATGAACCTATTTTCCCAATTTTTGAATCAAAACAAAACTTGTTAGAAAGCACAGAGGGAAGGAGAAGTGCATAAACTTAGTAGCCTTAGGTTTGTGGTTCATATTTTTACTTAAATCTCACACTACTAGTTAAGAAGACACGTAATAGAAAAGTTAAGAGGAAACCTGGAATCCGGCATAGAAGTCCAGTTACGATTTTGCTCAAAATCTTCCCAAGCAACACCGGCCCAACCGACAGAGAGAGATCTAGCAGCAAGCATGTAACACTTTTTTCCACTCTTTCTGTCCAATTGAACGCTCTGCATAAATAAATAAAATAATAAATCGAAGAGCATTAATAATAAACATTTCAATGGAGACAAATTGGAAGGAAGAAGGAAACAATAATATACCATTCGACCATCGCGATTGAGGATAGGATGATTAGAGAGGGCGAGATAGAATGCTCTTTTGGTGGTAGCGTTGGCGAGGGAAGGAAACTGTGAGATGATATCGGCTATGAGTTTGGGATCGGAACGGAGAAAACGATCCCAGATTTCATCGGAGTCGGCGGCAGAACGGAAAGTCTTGGAGACAAGAGAGAGCCTGCCGACGTCAACAGGAGTCGTACGACAGAGTACGGCGGCAATGCATCCTTCCGCCAATTCTTCAAAAGCTCCCATTTTTTGCTTTTCACTTATCAACAAAAAGTATAGAGCTTGAATTTGTTTTTTATTCTCTTTTATTTTTTACATGGTTAAAAGTTTTTATAAAAGAATATTTTTAGTAAAAAAAATAAAAAAGACAATTTAGTTATCAACATTGACCAGAAAGTTCTTAAAAAAAACATTGACCAAAAGTTAAATAAATAAATTAAAGTTAAAAACTTATCTCTAATTTTTAGGTGTTTTTTTGTTCTCCGCGTTATCTCTATGATTCCAAGAGAAACGAAATCCTTCTATAAAGAGAGAAATGAAATCCTGATAATCTGACGTTTGATCGTGAGTTAAAATGCTTGGATGAGCACTTAAAATGCTTAATTGAAGGACATTTCAAATGTCGCAACTATTGCCTTTGACTGAACCGCACAACGATAGTTAATTGGTGCCGATTTTCTTCCCCAACGGTAGCTAACTACGACTTTGGTACAAATTCAAGGCAACACCATCATTTCTAGACACTCTCTCATCAATTATCACTCTCTCAAAATCTCTATCAAAATCATCCAAATCTCATTTTTTAGAAAATTCGTCCAAATTTCTTCAACAAAATCAAAAGTATGTAATCTCCAGTGTCATTAACATACATTTTAGTTGGTATTAGAGTTATTTTATTTTATTTTTTATAATTTTAGTCTCATGTTTTTGGTATAAAATGATTCAATGTTTGCATGTAAGCTATTATGTATCCTTCTTAGACTAGATTTAAGTGTTTTTTTGTTGATTTATATTTATGTTTTAATTTTAGGGTTTATGTATAATTTGCATTCCAAGTGTTTGATAAAATGTTTGAATGAAATTTTCATTGATTTTTTTTTTATGGTGTAGATCTGAAACAATGAACAATTTGTTCAACTCTCAAATATGCTTCAACGGTAGAAACCCATATTTGTTCAAGGTTCGGGACGATGTCACGTTGAAAGATTTGAAGGATCAACTGAATGAAATCAATCAAAGACTTAACCCCGGAGACACACAAAGGGTAGAAGACGTTCAATATGGACGTCCCAGGTTATTGCAGTCCGACAAGATAAAGCTCACAAACGACGATTGCGTGAGTAGCATGTTCTCCGTATTTTGTCAGTACCGCATGTTCCCGAGGATTGAGATGGATGATACGTTGCTGAGATCACCTGAATATATTCTCAAGAGTTTGATTCTGCCAGAAGATTATGTTTAGGCAACATCGTTATTATGTTGTGTCTTTATTTTGTTGGAACTTAAGTTTAATTAATGGAAGTTTGCTGAGAATGTTGGCATTGAAGTGTCGTATACTTAGTGCAAATGTTTGCAAGTCTTTTTGAAAACTCAAAAGAATGGATATAACAGATGTTGTATTCTACCTAATGGTTGTACAAATTCTTCCATCAAATTCCTTCGTATAAGAAGTGTGGGACATAAGAGAATGCATTTCTAAGATGTTGTTTTCAGTTTGATCATGCTCCTCTGTCAATTGAAACTTGTCAGTTGGCAGGGTAGTCGGATTAAGTTTAAAAGAGTATATTTGAATGCACTCTTTATATCCATACTCATCTTATATGAAGGAATTTGATGTGAAAATTTATAGAACTTATTAGGTAGAATGCAACATGTGTTATATCTATTCTTTTGAGTTTTGAAAGAGACTTGCAATTTTTTACACTAAGTATAGGGCAATTCAATCCCGAGATTTTTAGTAAAATTTCATGAATTTAAACTCAAATCCAACATCATGATGATACAACATCCTTATCGATAATGTAATGTGACGGAACAATTTTTTTAAAAGTAAATAAATTTGTTGGTTTCTATTGTTTTAGAATTGATTTTGCGTACTTGTGTGAATTGAATTGATATTTCTAAGAGACATGCTTACCGTTGAGCAAATGAATGTTATTAAAAGGTGCTGAGAATGATTGAATGTGGTATTTGAAAAAAACATATTTCAACAAACAAAAAATATTGTTTTTTAAAAATGCTAAATATTGAAGAAAGGAATGCATCAGTAGTGAACTACCGTTGGAGCCAGCCGTAGTTTACTGCTTCCGATTTATGTCAGCAGTAGTCAACTACCATTGGGGGTTGTTGCGTAATTTTCATGTGTTTTCAGGAAGTTATTGATGTCAAAAAACATTTTTCTTAAAAAAGTACAATATAAAAGTTTATTTATGTTATGAAATTGATCCAAATATTGCTAAAAATTATTTTGTATAGAAGAGTAGAGAGAAAGGGATAAAGGGAGAACAAGAGAGTATATTGCACTACTTCACAAGTGTGTCTTTACACTATAATATGAATCCTATTTATAGTATACAATATGAGCTAGTGAATTATCAAAGTAATTAAGGACCACTAACCATCCATTCACTTACGGGAGTTATAGAAAGGTGGAAGACTAAGGATGAGCATCCACTAAAGTCATTTATTCAGAACAATCCCCCTTGGATGTCCATCGGGATATGCCTCATTAAAACCTTACTAGAGAAAAACCCAATGGGAAAAAAATCTAGTAAAGGAAAAAGAGTACAAAATCCTTTTGTTTCATAATTTGCCTAATTAAAAACCTTACCGGAAAACTTAGTGGGATAAAACCATGGTTAAGTGAAAAAGAGTGCAAAACATATTTTTGTCTCCCTCTCATAAAGACAACGAAGAAGTTTAAATAATTTTTTGGGAAGCTTCATGATAGTTTGGAGAGTGATGTTTAGAGAGAGAGAGAGAGAGAGTCTGGCGATCAACTGTTCATCATCAACCTTGCCTAAACCCTAAACCGCCTTCATCTTTTCTTGCCGTTTCACCATGGGAAACTTTTCTATACCATGGAAATGCCTCGATTTTGACCCAATACCACCCAAACCAATCATCAATCAACCTAAACCACCAAAAACTTTTGCCCAAGCCCTATCAAACATTTGCGACATACCAGAATCCCAGTTTCCTCAAGCCATTGTCAAAGGGGATGAGCTCGCGGTTCAGATCCCAGAGATTGAATATGAAGCAGATATGGCCACAAGCAAGCACAACTTACATGGAAGGGTGATTTGGCGAAAGGCTTCATCGCCTTTAACTGCGGTTGCCTTGAAAGCCAAGTTATCACTGATCTGGAATGATTTTGCCAAGTGGGGAACAACCTCTATTGGAAGAGGTTTTTTTGAATTCTCTTTTAATTCTTTAGAGGATGTCAGAAGGGTAAGATCATATGCTTCTTGGAATCTAAACCCAGGTATGCTTAAGCTGTTTGCATGGTCCAAAGATTTTAACCCTATATATCAACATAACTCTTCTGCTCAGGTTTGGGTTAAAATCTATGGATTGTCACAAGATTACTGGAGAAAGAACATTTTATTTTCAATAGTTAGTGGAATAGGTTCACCTATTTGCACTGACTGTTACTGCAAAGCCTTTGATTGAGAGAACTTAAGGACACTACGCTAGAGTTTTAGTTTAAATAGATTTAACTTAGGCGTTGAGGTACAAAATTCTTGTCGAAAGGAAGGGGTACGCGTTTTACGTTGATTTAGAATATGAAAATGTCCCAGAATATTGCACTTACTGTAGAACCATTAGACATCATGTTGATTTTGGTAAAAGATGTTATCCTGAACCTAGAAAAGAGAAAAGAAAACACACTAAAGAACCTAAGAAAACTTTTGTCCAAGTCAGAGATGGTCGAGTGGAACAAAACACAACTAAGGTGAACCCTAATATGGAGAAAGAGGTTATTAACATTGAAGAAAACAATGAGGAAGTAGCCAGAAACAAGGAGAAGGAAGCTTCAACAGTTTTGATAGACAAAGGAAAATCTATTGCAGTGGACCCAACACCAGTAGATTTATTGAAGTAACAGGACATAGCTCTTGAAGCTGAGTTGATTGTTGATTTGCAAGCTGAACCTAGCAGATATCAGAAGTTGATTAATACTGATAGTGATAGCTCTCAAGGCTCTTTTGTAGATGCTACACAATATAAAGATAACTCTGACCAAAGTGAAGATGAAGAAAACAATTGAATTCCAACACCAGAAAGAGTGCAGAAGGATATGGCTTTTCTTAGTGCTTCGTGGGCCAACATGGCTGAGAATGTAGTAGAAAAGGACAGGCTTTATGAAACTTTAGGAAACAACCAACAAATTGTAATTCAACAGCACTGTCAGATGCAAATGGATTTCAATTACAAGTATCAAAGAGTAAGAAGAAAGCACAAATGAAATTAATACAATCTAGCAAGGAAGCATACAATACCATATCAAAGGTTTCCCCAAAACCTTTCAAATGAAAAGTTTATACTGGAATGCATGGGGTTTAGCTAACTACCCATCAAGGTTAGCTCTCAAAAGGCTTATTCTTCTTAACAAGCCTGATTTTGTTTTTATATCTGAGCCATGGATGAATTTTGATGATTTTCCTAGAAGATGGCTAGCTGAATTACATCTTAAGCTTTTTGCTGTAAATAATAGGCAGAATTTACTTCCAAACTTATGGTGTTTTTGCAAAGTTTCAATGGATCCCATAGTTTTATCTTCTGATTCTCAACAAATATCTTTTTCTTTAGTAGAAAACTCCAAACAGTTTGCTTTCTCAGTAGTGTATGCTTCCACTAATTACATAACTAGAAGGTCTCTTTGGACTGTCTTAACTACTTTGAAGTCTCAACATGCTTTCCCTTGGTCTTTTAGTGGTGATTTCAACTGTATTTTGGGGGCTCATGAACATAGAGAAAGATGTACTCCTACTAGATTACCTATTAATGAATTTCAATCTTGGTCTGACTCTAATAACTTAGTACATTTACCAACTAGAGGTACTTAATTTACCTGGTCAAACAATAGAGGTGGAGGCAGACACACAAATAGGAGATTGGTTAGAGTCATTTGCAATCATGAGTAGCTGGATTTGTGTAGCTCAGTTTCAGTTTCTACTCTAACAAAACATGGTTCAGATCATTTTCCAATTTTGTTTGATTTTAAGCTGCCAGTTATCACTTTTGCCTCTCAATTCAAGTTTTTAAGGATGTGGTCTATGCATCAGGATTGCAAGCAAATTATTCAGGACACTTGGAACTGTTCAATTATAGGTTATCCAATGTTTGTGTTAACCAAAAAATTGAAGATTTTGAAAGAAAAACTTAAGTTGTAGAACAAAGAAAGTTTTGGAAATGTTCATGAATCTGTCGCTATTGCTGAGCAGAAACTTCAACATATTCAAAATCAAATTCAACTGCTTGGTAATTTAGATGCTTTGTTATTGGAGGAGAAGGAGGCTCACAAGATTTTAGATGAAATGCTAAGCAGACAAGAATGTTTTTGGCAAGAAAAGGCTAAACTGAACTGGCACTTACATGGAGACAGAAACACAAAATACTTCCATAGAATTGCTAAGATCAAAACCTCAACCAAAACCATTACATCCCTTATTGATGGTGAACAAGTGATCACAAACCAATCTCACATTTCAGAACATATTGTAGATTATTATAAAAATTTATTTTGCACTAACTTTGTTTTGGAGGAACAGTTACTTGCAGAGGAAGTCATCCCCAATCTCATTACAGATGAAATCAATAACCTTATGACCATGCTTCCATCTCATCAGGAAATCAAATCAGCAGTTTTTGCTCTCAACAAGGAAAGTGCCCCTGGTCCAGATTGGTTTGGAGCATTCTTTTATCAAACATATTGGGACATCATCAAAGAAGATGTAGTTAAAGCTGTTTTGGAATTCTTCACCACCAGTATGATTTTGCCAAGATTCAACTCTAACATTATTGCTCTTCTTCCTAAGATTCCACATGCTTCATCTATAGATCAATACAGACCTATTGCAATGGCTAATTTTAAATTCAAAATCATTTCAAAAGTTATTGCTGGCAGACTTGCTCCAATCATGCCTACTATCATTTCTGAAGAATAGATGGGGTTTATTCATCAAAGAAATATCAAGGATTGTTTGTGCATTGCTTCTGAAGCCACTAATCTATTACACAAAAAATCCTTTGAGGGCAACTTAGCATTGAAAATTGATATTACAAAGGCATTTGACACATTGGAATGGCCATTTTTATTGAAAGTTCTCAAAACATTTGGCTTCAATGACATCTTTTGCAATTGGATTCATGTGATTCTCAATTTAGCTTTTTTATCTGTGGCAGTCAATGGAAAAGCACATGGTTATTTTAATTGCACAAGGGAGGTGAGGCAGGGATACCCTCTATCTCTATTGCTCTTTTGTTTGGCTGAAGATGTATTAAGCAGAAGTATTACTAAGCTAGTAGCAGAAGGAAAGCTAGATCTTATCAAAGGCACCATGCACATTTTAGTTCCATCCCACACATTTTATGCAGATGATCTTATGATCTTCTGCAAAGGTAAAATGTCAGGCTTAAACAACCTTAAAGATTTGTTTCATAGATATGCACTGAATTCTGGCCAAGTAATAAACTATTCAAAGTCAACTATATATTCAAATTCTATTTCCACTGATAGAATGAATAGAATAGTGCAGCTCCTGAATTTCAACATTGGCACCTTCCCTTTCAATTACTTAGGGGTGCCCATTTTCAAAGGAAAGCCTAAAGCCTCTCATCTTCAACCAGTTGCAGACAAGATATGCATGAAACTTTCAACTTGGAAAGCTTCACTGCTCTCAATGGCAGGCAGAGTTCAATCGGTAAGGTCAGTTATCCAAAGCATGATGATATACAATATTTCTTTATATTCTTGGCCAACTTCTCTCATTAAGCAGATTGAGCAAAAGATTAGAAATTTTATTTGGAGTGGAGATCAAGATAAAAGGAAATTGGTCATAGTTGCTTGGAAATAGCTTAGCAGGCCATCATCTCAAGGTGGTTTGAATCTTAGGTCTTTACATAGCCTGAACAATGCATCTAATCTTAAATTATGTTGGGATTTATTGAATTCAGAAAAGGCTTGGGCAAAACTTTTGAGGGATAGAGTGGTGAAAAATGGGAAAATAATTCAATATCACATCTACTCTTCTCTTTGGAGTAGCATTAAAAATGAGTATCTAGTGATTTTGGAGAATTCTATCTGGCTCTTAGGTAAAGGAAACAACATTAATTTCTGGAATGACTGTTGGTGTGGTCAATCTTTAGTTGCTCATTACAACATCCCAGACCACATCAATAGTTTTCTAACATCTTCAGTGAGTGACTATATTCACAATGGTCAGTGGAACATTCCTTTTGAACTTCAACTGAATTTTCCCAATCATAGTAATCTTGTTCAGCAAGTCACTTTACCTTTGGAAGATCAAGAAAACAGTCTGCAATGGAAGCACTCTCAAGCTGGTGAATTACAACTTAAGGAAGCTTACTCTTTCAAACATCAGCAATTTCAAAAGTTGTCTTGGGCAAAGCTGATTTGGAATGTTGATGTTCCCCCATCAAAGTCAATGTTTGTCTGGTGATTAATGCATGGAAAGGTCCCTACTGATGAGAACTTAATGGTTAGAGGCTACAACATTCCATCAATGTGCAGTTTGTGTTTAAAACATGCAAAAACTTCATTTCATATTTTCTTCACTTGTTCATATGCTCTGAAACTGTGGTCTTGACTGGCTTCAGCACTAAATACATCTTTGAATTTCTCTAGTCCTGATGATGTTTGGAAAATTTGTAATTTACCTTGGTATCCTCAATGCAAAGTAGTTGTTTTATCTGCTTTGATCAACTTATTTAACATCATCTGGTTTGCTAGAAATCAATCAAGATTTAATATCAAGATTGTCAATTGGAAATCTGCCATCGCAATGATTATTGCAAATACAACTATAGAAGGAAATACAACCAGAGAAACATCTACAAACTCCATAAGAGACTTCGCTATCATCAAGAAGTTTAATGTCTCTACGCATCATCTTAGAGCACCAATTATCAAGGAAGTGATTTGGAGTCCTCCTCTTCAATCTTGGTTTAAGTGCAATATTGATGGAGCTTCTAATGGAAATCCTGGCAACTCAGCTTGTGGTGGAATTTTTAGAAATCATGAAGTTGAGTTTGTTTGTTGCTTTGCAGAGCCTCTTGGCAACTCTACTTCTTACCTGGCCGAGCTTAGTGGGGCTTTAAGGGCAATTGATTTGGCATATGAGAACAGCTGGACCAATATTTGGTTAGAAACTGATTCATCTTTAGTAGTGCTGGCATTTAAGAATGAAGATCACATTACTTGGTCTTTAAGAAACAGATGGCACAACATGAAGTTCAAGCTTAGACAGATAAACTGCATAGTCACTCACATCTATAGAGAAGGAAACAAAGTTGCAGATTGAATGGCCAATTTTGGTTTATCCTTATAACAATTAACAGTTTGTCAGGAGCTCCCTAGTTTTATTAGATCTACTTATGTAAAAAACAAATTAGGAATGCCTTCCTATAGGTTTAAATCCTTCTAATGGAGTTTTTGGTTTGGTCCCCTCCATTTTGTATTCTCTTTGCTTCTTTTTAATATATTTTGGTTGTGTAGCATCTTTGGTACCTACTTTTTTTGGTTAAAAAAAAAGTTACTCAAAATCTTTACTTGGCGGTGAACCTTTTGAAATATTTGATTTATCTTCATACTATTCTCCAAATTAGCGGCTCTTGAGATATCTTCATATTGAGTTGTTGAAAGAACCTCCTTTTAAAATTAGAAAACCGCAAGTTTCTTGCATGTATAAAATCATAATCTTTAATATAGAGCATTCCTCACTTCCTTGATGTGGCGTTAGCATTTTCAAAACGATTGGGTGATATTGTTCTTTCTATAAGGTACAAATTGTATGCTTGACTTTACTACAATATCTGTATGGACAAAACTGAACTACCACGATATATTTAATAAGCAAAATACATTAGTGTCCTCACTTGACCAATTTAAGTTGTTCATAATTTTCTTGAGGGCATGATCTTTACTCACATCAAGTGACATCATAATCATTCTAGTACATAATCATTTAGATTTGTCCATATCAACATTTATATAATAACAAAATTTAGAATATCTTCAAGATTTCTAATAATATTTTATACCATTATCATAAAATCGATTATAACGAATTAATTTCCAAATCCTTAAAATGGACAAATGATGTCATATTTTCAATAATTTTGATAGTATGTATTACACAAATTAAATCCTTCAGGGAGTTTCATATATCACTATCAAATGAGTCATATAAATCAATTGTAACACATCTTTCATATAATTTGAGCCTTTCATGTGGTACTGAACTTAACCAAGTATGAAAATGTTCTTGAATTCACTTCAGGTGAATATGTCTTTAAAGAATATATGTCTCTCAAAAATAAATGGTAGACATTCACCTATTCACTTCAGGTGAACATATCAAACTCTATATATATGTGTTTTACCATTCTAATTCATTTTTCGTGCGAAAAATCATATATATCTATTTTACTTCACACCTTCAAGTGCGTGGACTACAAGACCAAACAAAGTCTGCTTTATAAAGCGAGTTTGATTTCACTAGAATTGTCTCTTTTCATTTGTAAATATTTTCATTATGTATAACTTTAATAGACTTTAACTCATGATCTTCATTATTACTTATCCCATATAGCGCTATATTATATGCAAAAACACGTCAACGTTGACTTCATTTCGGTTCCATCTCATTCCATTGAGATCTTTCATTCATGACATAATTTATTAATATTTCATAAGTTTCAGGTACCTGATTAGTTCTTCTGGAACTGAAAAAATCAATTATGTCAGAAAATTCTTTTAGAGTTTCTATATCCTTGTTTGGGTTATCTTTCCTTTAAACTCATCTTCTTATTCAAAGATTTTTATATTTGAAACCGATTGATCTATCATGCTTCAGGCACGATTGACACTCATTTGCAATATTAGACTATCCGACATGAAAAGAAGGAGTGTTACAAAGATGTATCAGCTGCTTCTTTGATTGCTCAAGCTCAATAATGCATCAGTTTTACTCCTCGACTAATGACGTTTGTTGTTTAACCGTGCGGAGTAGGTAACTGATCCATGACTCCGTTAAAGTAGAATTGTTAGTCACCTCACCAGGTTATGGAGGACCAAATGGTGGTTGTTCCTGCGCCAGAACCGTTGGATGAGAACTCGTTGGTGTGGTTCCTCTCCATGGGCTAGGTGCAGGAGAAGGGGAGGCCGCTTGTCTATCGAGGTTAAGGCGTTGGACTTGGCTCTGGATGCGTATAGGAGTACAGTTGGCAGCCATGGTTTTTTGTATGAAAGCTTTGGTTTTTTGTAGGTAAAAAACGGAGACAACTTGATATTTTCCACAGACGGCGCCATTGATCGTACCTGATCAGAAGGTGGTTGCCGACGCTTCTTGAATGCGATGGTTGACGATGGTGGAAATACGTTAGTTGAGTTTTGGAACATCGGGGGAGTGTGTACCTGCAGACACTCCGATGCTCAAGTTAGTAGAGGTTCATAATGGGGGTTTAGAAGTGAAAGAGATTCTACCTTGGAGGCTGCGGAAAACCTCCTATTTATAGAAGTGAGTGAATGCAGAGCCGTTGTAATGGCACACGTGTGTCTGGCGGTTACGAATTCGTAGAAAGTGTAACCACCAGTGAGATATTCGCGGGAACATGGAAAAGAGACATTACAACTCGTTTGAACTGGTCTCAGTTGCTCCATGCACCCCCCTTACGTAGAAGGGTTGTGTTGCGAGTAAACTGCCGAATGTAGCATTTGGGCTTGATTTGTTATTGATGGAGTTTAAGCCATCCATTAAATATAAAAGTTAGATGGGGTTTTAGACTTCCATTAAGTATAAAAGTAAAATTAGATGGAGTTTTATACCTCCATTAAGTATAAAAGTTGGTATCACTACTCGAAATTATCTTTCGTGATAATATAATATATACGGGGTTTTAGACCACCAATTAAAATTTATATAATAATATCCATACTTATTATAGATCATTTGACGGGTTGCCCGTTTTCTATAATAAGGAGTAAAGTAATAATAACATTAATAGTCACTCTAGTTATAAATCACTTGACGGGTTGCCAACTTTCTATAACCACGGCAGATAATAATATTAAAATGATAAAGATGAATGATATACATATCAATATCAAGTAATAATATTAAAATGATGAGTATAGATAACATACATATCAGTAGTATGAATTTTCGATAGAAATGATCGTGCTGATAACGTGTTAAAGATTTAGATATTTAAATACTTATTTTATGATATTAGTGAACCAATAAGATAATATAAAATACTACCTTAATTTATAATACTTCAAATAATATATAACACTAAGTTGCGATTTTGGCCCCCTTTTAAAAAATGGATATTTTTACCCCCTAACTTTTGGACCTCTTTTGATTAGCTGATTTTATGTCAATTTCTCAGTCTCTGATGGTGTAAACTGGCATGGAGATAGAAGGATGCTGATAAGTGGAGTCCAAACTTGCATGGTGTCCAAACTGGCATGATAAGTGGAGTCAAACTGATAAGTGGTCATTCTTTAGGGGGACCAAATGTTACACCATGCCAGTTTGAACTCCACTTATCAACATCCTTCTATCCCCATGC
>Ga0315914_1005148_pt1 | contig 19183 bp, 17 predicted proteins | sample MpolenodulesMG_FD_203920 | JGI IMG/M metagenome (GOLD analysis project Ga0315914, IMG submission 203920) | Medicago polymorpha root nodule microbial communities from Los Angeles, California, United States - elongated nodules | ecosystem: Host-associated > Plants > Roots > Nodule | place: USA... | reverse complement strand
AATTACAGTGAAAAAACGTTTGACCCTTCTTTCACGTTCCTTCTTCTTGTAATTCTTCTGATTTGTAATTTCTACTCATACAAGAATTGTTATCGTGGAACACAACATTTGATTCTCCAATTTCTTGTTTGTAAATTGTAATTTTCCTGGTTTGATTTGAGTAATGCACGAATTAATGAAAAATAAATTGTTAAAAAAATAATGATATTTCTTATCATGTATTGCACCAAACAAATTATATGATAATATCTATCATGTTACTATCATATCCTATCTTTATCCGCTCTCTTATCCTATCCTATTTCTATCATATCATGCGCACCAAACGGAGATATTCCTTTAATGATAGTAATAATTTTTTTTCATTAAATGAAAAATTACCATATATATTACGAATACCTTTTGTATGATTTTGTTTAAAGGAGGAAAAGAAAACAGAATTAAAAATATTTATTTTTGCGTGTGAATTCTTACTCCTTAAGGTAATTCTTTAATGATAGTAAAAAAGAAGATTTTCATTAAATGAAAAATTACCATATACATTTCAAATACCTTTTGTATGATTTTGTTCAAAAGAAGAAAAGATTTTTTATTTATTTTTTTAAAAATTGTGCGTATTAACACGGTCCATTTTTCTAAGCGAATAGTTAATAAACCCACCAAAACAAATAGATCAAAACTATATTTGTTCCAGCGGTGCGAGCTCACTCAACGCGCGCGTTTAACCTGATTACACAATTTGCGACTTCTATCTTTTCACGGTAAAACGACATCGAAACACGAGAATTCACACTTTAACGTACGACCAACATGCCGCAAGACAAACATAATTTGATTTTTAGATATATTTTTTTTGTCATACTTTACTTATTTTTGGACCGAATTTTGGATTAACCATTCCCATTTTGTTCATCAAATGACGCTTGCTTTTCTGACTTCCAGAAGTCCCTGATAACACATGGAAAAGACCAAAAAAACCAGAGGTAGTTAACTACCGCCGATTTTCTAGTTAAAAGTCAACGATAGTTAACTACCGTTAAGGGTATTTTAAACATTTCCTTATTTATTAGGAACTTCTGGATGTCAGGAAAGCAATTTTCTCAAGAAACTAGGGGTTTTGGAATCTTCACTATTAAGGAAGAGACTTACCGCGTGGCCCGTTCCTTTTTGGTCTATAAAAACAAACCTTCTTCACCCGAAAATCTCGTTAACCCTTTTCTTCTCTCTTTCTTTCTTTCTGTTTTCCGTTCTCTCTCTGAAACAATGGCAGAACAACAAGTTTCATCAGAGATGAACACACTCTCTCTCTCCGAAACAATGATCTCACTCATTACCTCTGACGACGTCGTTTTCAAAGTCCAACCCTCAATTGCAAAGGAGATGGGAACGGTTCAATCCTTCGTCGACGAAAGCGATGGAAAAATCACAACGGTTCCTCTTCACAATGTTACTAGCTCTGAACTTCCCTGGATCATTGAGTACTGTGAGAAGAATGTCGCTGGAGAGATCAACAAGGCCTTCGAATCCGAGTTCATCAAGAATCTCAACAATGAAGAGGTGAAGGATCTTTTTCTTGCTGCTAATTACTTGGATATGAAGAAGCTTCTTGATTTTACGAGCCAGGTTATTGCTGATCGAATTGCGAACAAGAGTGTGGAGTATGTTAGAAAGTTTTTTGGAATTGAGGATACTGAGTTTTTGCCTGGAGAAGAGGAAAAGCTTCGTGAAGAACTTGCTTGGACTTTTACAGGACTTGATAAAGATGAAGATGAAGACGAAGACGCGAAAGAAAAGATTGAAGATAAAAAAGATGTTGAGGATAAAAAAGATCAAATTGAATAGAATAGTTATTATGATATGTTTTTCTTATGAAACAGAATTAGGGTTTTTCCCCCCAATGTTGAAATCATGAATTGAAATTACAAATGTTACCTTTGCCCTAATAATTTACAATTTCAGTTTGTTTTATGGTTTTAGTGCTTTGGTGGTTTTGTTTATTCATAATGCTGTTACAAATCAACCCTAATTTTCTTGATTTTTGATTCTTAAATTTACAATGCTGTCATTGTTGAACTATTCCTTTGATTGTAGGACCATTGCAAATTAAAAAACCAAATTTTTTTATGGTAACAAATAAAGATCGTTTTAAATTGCTGTCACAGATGCATTTGCGCCAATTACAGTTTAATAGTGTGGAGATTTGGACCAAAATGGCTGAAATTGTCAGATGTGGTTCGTGATTTGGTCACAATCAGGCTGTACACATGATTGAAAATCACACTGCAATGCAGCGAGGATATTATAACAGCAATGTTGCGACAACAACAAATAGCGTTTGAATAAAAAAATTCGAGACTTAAAACTCAAATCAATCTTAATGCAAGCCGAAGATTTAACCATTGTTTTAAAATTGTGGTTTGCGATTGCAATAGCTGCTACAATATTGCTGATGATTTTGAAGTCGATGAAACTACATTGCAAAGACAACAACCACATTTTCCTACATTCTACTGAAATCTAAAAGTCCCTAGTGAAACCACAAACACTATTTAAATCCTTCGATCTAATTGTTTGTGCTTAACCACATTTTCTCTTGGTTTTGTTGTTGGAATTTGTTACATGCACAACTGGTGCAGGCTCTACTATTTAATATTTGTTGATGGCCATCGAATGACATTATCAAAGAAAACAGAGCTCTGAATATGTTTTAAGGTAGGAGGTTCCTGTATTTCGGTGGAGGTTCCTGTATTGAATATGTTGAAACTTGTTGTATCATGACACTTCAGCAAAAAGGCATTATTTTCTTGGATTAGAGAGTACAGATCCAATTGCAATCTTATATCTGTTTTTTGTTGTATAGAAGGTCTTTGTTTGTGCCTTCTCTCTTTATTTTCTTGATCTGTGATGTTGATTTAGGATTGAAATTAAGTTGAAGAATACAATGAGAGGGTCTTCCTATGAATCACTGGCTATTCAAGTTACTGTAGGAAAAGGAATCAACTAGGGACATGTCTAATGCCACTGATAAATGATAATGTCCAGTGTACAAATTGATTGAGAAATGCAATTTACATTATATTAGGAATTTAAAATTTTTTAGATTGTTATATAACATCGTTTACTTGTGCAAGAAATATGGAATGTCGATGGAGAGTGTTGACCCCTAATTCATTTCATTGTTCTTCCGGTAGGCATCGAGGTATGGAATGTCCAATTTGTTTTAATATATGTCTTATTGTGGTCGGCTATTGTATCAAGATGGTGGAAGGAATGTGCATCAAAAGAAGAGGTTGTGGGGTCTAATTGGTTTAAAGGGGAAGTGATTCGTAAGGTAGGAAATGGGGGCTCTATGACATTTTGGAGAGGTAGTTGGTTAGACTTTTTGCCGTAGAAATTTGTTTGAATGGGAAAGGCTCTTGATTGACAATCTTTTGGAGCTTTTAGCCGGTTTTTGGTGGGAGGAGAGGGAGGATAGGTGATTATGGGGATCAGATGGGGGTGGAGAGTTCTTGGTGAAGACTGCATATGCATTGTTGGAGAATTTGTTGGTGCAGGAAAGTGGGGAATTAGAAGATATAGTTTTTGAGCGGTTGTAGTGAAGTCCGGCTCTTTCCAAAGCTATAGTTTTCTCTAGGAAACTTTTTGGACTGAATTCCTATTAGGCGGAACTTAGTGGCGTGTCATGCAATTCCGCAAGATGCATTGGCAGGTTGTGTTCTGTGACGGGAGGGAGGAAACGTCAAACCATTTTTTTCTTCATTGTGATTTGGCTTTTTAAGGTGTTAAATGTGTTTAGTAAGCTTGGCATTCTTTTAAATGTGTTCAGCTGGAGAGTTTTACTGGGGAAGGGGCTATTGGTTGATTTGGCATTCTATCATTTGGGTTTTCTGGAAGGCAAGAAATAAGAAGATTTTCAAGAATTCGCCTAGAGGATGTGATGATATTGTGGTTATATTAGTCGATTAAAAGGGAGCTCGTGGTTATATTATGAATGGGGGTCGGATCCGGGGACTGTTTGAATAGGCAGTGATCAGGCAGAGGCATCAAGGTGCAGCTGCAGCGGTCTACTGTTACTGGCTGTCTGGTGCGGTGCTGCTGTTTTCCTTTTTCGCTCTGTTTTTCTCTCTTGCAGTCTGTTGTGGGGATCTTCCTCTGGTGGTTTGGTGCTGTGCTGCTTGTTTCAGTTTTGCTGTCCGATTTTTCGGCTTCTGGTTGGTTTGGGTCTTTAAGGTTGGTCGGCTTCAGTTTTTGCTTTTTTTTTGAGAGGACTCGGCTGGTTTTTAACACCGTGCTTTGTTCTATTCTTGTATCACATCAGCTTGTCCTGTGGCACTTGCGTATATGGGTTCAATGCTTTGTAAATAAAACTTAGCCGTTTCAAAAAATAAATACATCTCTTACCAACACGTACACATTTTCAGTAGTATTTTTGGTTGTGATTGATATAATTGAGAAAGAAATCAAGGTAAGAATTATGTTCGTTTATATAACTGAGTTGCATAAAATCTACAAAGTTGCAGCTTCTGCTATTTGATAAAAACTAAAGCAGAATAAAACTGCATCGAGCGTTGAGACAACAAATTGCTGCAAACTTGAAAGCATAATAGCGATATGAATCAAGTGTTGTATTTTTAGTGTTTTGTTTATTTCTAAAGTTGCAAGTCCTTTAAGCCTTTATATACTAATGTGTGATCCAAACTTGTAAAAAACCTAGAAATAGGGGACTCTTTGCACACAAATAGTTGGACCAAGTTACTAGTTTCATAAATATACCCAACCTCGGTCAGTAGTAATTTAACCTGGTCCTTGCAAATATCAAATGTTTTGGTTTTTGTCTTTGCAGATATAGAATCTTTTGTATCGGCCACAAGGACTAAAACCGAATCTTTTGATATTTGCAGAGACTATTTGCATCTTTAAGCCTAATAATTATCATCTTTAAAAAAAAAAAGCCTAATAATTTTCTATAACGATATTCTGAAATCGTTAGTGCTTACCTGAAACCCACTTATCTCTCCACCTTCTTAATATCAGTTTGGATTTATCCTCAAATGGTCATATTTGTGAGTCTATAAATAGTAAATACTACCTTAGAGCACTATTTGTGATTTTATACAAATTTCCTAATGCCTCACGTTTATTTTACTGTTTTCTGGTTTTTATTTAAATAACCATATGTTTTTCATGCATTCGTTCAACTTTGTTGACATCTATCTACAACTATATTAATAATTTACCACAACTTACAAAACAGTGATGGTTCCAGAATTTATCACTATATTAAGAAAACACTGAACAAGACGGAGCCAAAAAAAATAGTTTGGGTGGGCCATCAAAAGTTTGACTAAAAAGCTCGGGTACATTAAAAAAATAAATTACATAGTTTACTATTGATATAAATTACGATTTTTTTTAATAATACAACTGTTAATTAGAGGAATTTTAATTGACAAGACAATATAAAGGAGATTTGAAACTACAGAAAATTAGAGAATATGTAAACCTCCGCTACCCAACCATGTATAAGCATGACAAAAATCACATGTCACTTTTAGAATTGCCAAAAACCCAAACAATTGAAAATTTGTTTTAAAACTCGTAAAATAGACCTATGATTTTTAAGTTTTTAATTTTCTAGGTGGGCCACTACACTAATTATTGAGGATTTAGATCTGTCGAACACTAAAACCACAACAAAATTGTTTAAAATTCTGCTCTTTACCCAAACAATTTTGCTCATTCCCAAGTGAAAAGACCAAAATAACCATACGCATGTTAACTCACGCTAGTGCAAATGGCAACGTAAGTTAACACACACAGCGTGACTTAAGTCACGCTAGTGTTAACACTAGCGTAAGTTAACTCACGCGGGTTCTGTGCTCGCATCAGAACAGACAGGTAGTAGCTACTGCCTTGTTTCATGTTTAGCTTCGTTCCTTCGTTCGTTCATACACAGGAACAACCAGTCTTTCATTCAACCAAAACTCATAATTTAGAGAACATACATTCATTCATTCATAATTTAGAAACGCAATTTTAACGAAAATTAACTCAAATGTCATAAAGAGGTGCAACCCCGCAAATGTAAATGTATTACATCCAAATCCAACAAAATGTCATAAAAATACTACAAATATAAAAAAAAAGTCATAAAATAAGACACTACTGCTGCTCCTGTGGACTATAACTCCTAGACCTCCTTCATGGAACCAGATGCTGGTCAAACACGCTATAATCGGTCCGGAGGCCCTCCAAAATGCCGAAGAAGAGTGGATTTGAAACCACCTCTGGAATCTGCATCGCATGCTCCACTATGCCTCTCATGCTGCTAATGACCTGCAATGGATCGGGAGGATGTCTGGCCCACTCCTGGTCAACAAGAATATCCTGATAGACAGGTCTCGGCATGACAATGTCAGGCTCTGGAGCAGGGTTGATGATAAGAGGATGGGATACACGGTAGAACCACCTAATGTACTTATCTGAATGCTTTCAAGGCTCGTCGTTTGGGACCTGGTCACCCCTCTATTGCTGGGCAACGACATGCAGAGCAAAATCCAAGAAGGCAGCAGCCACATCTGTTGGGGAAGAGGCATAATCGTAGTAGGAGGTTAGGGAACGGTCTGAACATATCCGTACTGCTTCAGAACCCGCTCGGGAAAGTGACGCACCATATTTTTTTGCCGGCCATGATCCATCAAGAGTACCAACACACGTCCTGAAAAGGCGTCACGTCTCGTCAGCGTTCGTACGGCCTCTAGGTGACATGACAATGCTCCATGGAATCCAACAAGCCTTTGAAGTGTTCAGCATCAGCAAACCCCCTTTTAGGTTTCCATCAACCCACATACGGGCTAGCCTGTTCGTAATCTTCATATTTCTTCCTCGGAACGACATGTCTGATGTGAGCTATAACCCATCCCTGCAAACACAAAAAGACAAATTTATATCAACACACAAGTATCATACAAAAAACTATACATTTACGATTAACTTAAAAAAATAAGAAAATAATATATTACCACAAGCAAGGTCATGTAACCACCAACGGAGCCAACATGTTCGCTGGAGGTAAGATTCAGCTGCTCATACAAGAAAGCAAGTCTCATCCCGCCTCATGACCACGTGCCTATGTCATCCAAATCCCGAATCGCAAGCATCCACAACAGATTAATGGTTTTGTTGTTCTTGCCGGCAAAAAGGGTGTAGCCAAGCAAGATCAACAAAAACGCCTTGACATAGGCGGGCCTAATACGACTCAGCTCCTCCTCCTCCTCTGATAAATCCTCGCCAGCAAATGGTTACACCTATTCAACAGGTGTTCATAACGCTCTTTCAGGGCCGCGTAAGTGACAAAGGCACCTGAATTATTACTCACATGCTCCACCGCTTCCTCCACCGGAAACAATAAGTGATTCACCAGCAGCTCTATACCATGGCCAGGATCTAAATCATCCTCCTGAATGAGCCGTCTAGCGACGAGGATACCTAGAAGACAAGCCAGATCATCCAATGTGATGATCATCTCCCCAACAGGCAGATGGAAGCTGATGGTGTCCTGATGTCATCTCTCAGCCATAGCACACACTAACCCGCGGAAGATGATGTCGTACCCAGTCAGAAGGAGAGGCCTTAGATCGGATCTATCCACCGGTTCCCAGAACCAAGGGTTATCTTCTATCGGCAACGGAAGCGACAAGACAGAAAGCTTAAGTTTCCTCCCGTGCGAGACGCCAGTCATCTTACGCTCCGCTTGCAACTGAAATACAAAAACAAAAAAAATTAAGTAATTAAAATAAACATGAAATAATAAACTAAAAATATAAGCATGACATATTTTTTACGTAATTATTTTTAAATTAAATAAACATAACATATTCTACGTAAAATAAACTTGACATAATAGTAAAATATCATTAAATTAAATAAAGCAATTATACTTACTGTTTTATCGTTCCAAAGCTTGTATGCCACTTGTTTACCGAAGTCTGGTAAAAGAGACAACTCGTAAGGCCCCCTGGAAAGTCCCCATCGTCATCCTCCATACCAAGCTCTGCATGCTGCTGAGGATGTTGCTCAGGCTGCTGCTGCTGAGGATGTTGCTCATACTGTTGCTGAGGAGGCTGGACACACTGTTGCTGAGGAGGCTGCTCAGGCTGATACCCCTCGTGAAACTGAGCCTGATAGCCCTGGTGATACTCATACCCCTCTTGATACTGATACCCCGGCTGAAATTCAGGCTGATACGCATGCTCCTGATAATCCTGGTCATGTTGGTACTGTGTCGGGTCCATCATCTGGGTAGCAAGTCTCGTGCCTCCCACTCTCCCTCGACTTCGACCTTGACCGTCATGAGGCTGTAGTGGTTTCTTTTCCCTCCGTGCATTACCAGTAGGGGCAGACCTACCTAACCTAAGTCTGTTAGTCCTCTCCGGCTCATACGTATCTGCACAAAAAGCAAAAAATCTTTAACAGATTTTCACACGGACATAACATTTCGACAATGTCATCTTTAACAATACAACAACACTATAATGTGGACAATGTCATTTGAATCCATAAACTACCACATTGCAGTCAAATTAATTATAACCAACATTAACAAACATATTTCTAACTAATTACATCATTAACAATCCAAAAAAACATAAAAAATATCATCGAGACATTTTACCAACACGCAGTGTGAAATTTTCAAATAACTATGTAATCTAACATTTTCTAAACCCTAAACTACCACATTGTACCCTAAACAACATCTAAACAACAATTCCTAAGTTAATTCATCACTAACAATCATCAAAATTAACATGCAAACAAAATTAATAAAAACCTAAATATGTTCAATTTCTTCAAAAATTTGAAAATTTCAACCAAAATATTGCAAAGAAGTAGGATAATCACCACTTACTTGATATTGCGGACGTATTTGGCTTTGAATGGTGCAAGAATGATGAATTTCGAATTTGGGGGTGGAATTTTCGTGTTTTGTAGAAGTTGGAAATGAGGAACTGTGTTGTTGTTTTGTTCTTAAATGACTTAAGTTACGTAGCATGAGTTAACTCACGTTGCGTGACATAAGTCACGCTAATATCATACCTGACGTGAGTTAACTCACGCTATGTGAGTTAACATGCGTAGAGGTACATTGATCATTTCACTTGGGAATGAGCAAATCCTTTTGGGTAAAGAGCAGAATTCAATTGTTTAAAATCTCGAAAAATAGACTTAGGATTATTACCTTTTTAATTTTTTCTAATGGGCCGTTGCCCACCTCAGCCCATGAAGGGCTCCGCCCCTGTTTTTGTTCTATGTGGAACTTAAATATTTTTCGATACATATAAGAAAAACTCAATTAATTACTTATTTGTGAGGAGGTCTACGTCATAATTTTAACGCGTAGTCTTGTAGTCGCATGAATTTGTATTTATAAAAGCAATACTTTCTTCACCCCAATCAATGGCAATTTCTTCCTTCTCTCTCAAACTACTCCTTTTCTCTTTCTACCTCTCGTGCATTCTCTCTCCAACTTAAATGGTGCAAGAAGCATCATCATCAACATCTTTAAAGAAGATCTTGTTGATAACAGCTGACGGTGACACATTTGAGATAGAAGCTCCTATAGCAAAGCAGATGAAAATCGTGCAGGCTTACCTTGAAGAAGATGTGGAAGTTGCCACAATTCCCTTGTCGAATGTCTTCAGCAAGGATCTCGCTAAAATTATCGAGTATTGCAAGAAAGAAACACTAGAGAGGTCACCAAGGATTTTGAAGCTGGATTTGTAAAAGAAATGGGAGATGAAGAGGTGAAGGTCCTCTTCCTTGCATCAAATTATCTGAATGTCGATAGGTTGTTTGCATTTCTAAGCCAGACCATCGCAAATCGAATTGAGAACAAGAGCATAGAATATGTGCGTAAGTACTTTGGGATCGATAATGATTTCACGCCTGACGAAGAGGCCAAACTCCGAGAAGAGCGTGTCTGGGCTTTTAGGGGTGTCAACGAAGATTAGGATTGAATAAAAAAATATTTATGATGTATTAGATTATGAATAAGGAGTAGGAAATCTCTAATGTTATCTTTGAATTTATCAATTAAATCTGCAATCCTTTCCTTAATGGTATACAATTTGTATTTAATTGTGATATAACTACTTTGATGGAGAAGCATGTGAGATCCAAGCCGGCCCTAGTTTTTTACAGAAAGAAACTCCAACTTCTCGTTTTCTTTCTTTTTCACTCATCGAAGAGGGGCGATTTTAGGTCATTTTTGACCTAGAATCACCCCTCTACATCTTTTTTCCCCTTTCTTTCGATCTAAATAAGTGATTTCCACGTATATCAAGTGTTTCTTTTGTGTTTTTTGTCTTGATTTCGTCGTCCGAGTGCGGCCTTGTGTTGTTTGCCGTCTTGTGCGGCGGTGTTGTTTGATTTCGCGTCTTGTTGCGTTGCGGTGATCGTTTGCTTCATATTGAAAGATTAACTTCAGTCAACACATATTCAATCAACGATTTAGACGTAACGTTGCAGATCCGGAAGCATGAGTATGATAGTGATTTAGATTTTTTTTTGAGGAATGGTGATTTAGATTTTATCATATTATTTGTAGGCATTTTGCCGTTATATGCTATTAACTTGGGTGTTGTGAGTTTGTTTGCAGATTCATCCTCTACGTTTTTAACGATGTTGATTCTGATGTATTCTATCAATTTGAATAAATAAATAACATTTTGTTTTTATAAAAAAAAAAAACTACTTTGATGGAGATCAATCAAACATTTTTCTCTGTTTTTGATTTTGATAAAAAAAGAATTTAACAAATCAAACATACATTTGAATAATTATGTAGTTTATATAATACAAGTGAAAAAATTTAAGTTTCTTGACTACCTTTGTTGACTCTCTCTAAAAACCTTTTTTCTCTTTGACTTCTCTCTAGCTTTCTCCCGTGCTGCCTCTCTCCCCCTCACCCAATCATCATCTTCCACGATGTAATACCATTTTGAGTAGTGTGATAGGTCCGTACCACCATCTCATAATCCCTTTTTAAGGGTTGCTAAAAAATACAGCTGCGGATGTCGTACAACGTCTAGCAGCAGTGGTTCAACCCACTTTGGTTTGTGATGAGAGGTCATCTCACATTATTTTCCGCTTATTTTTCAGTCATTTTAGTTATGGTTTGACCCAAATTACAGAAGTTTTAGAACAATTGTTTATGGTTTATGGGATATTCTGTAATGTATTCATTTCGAGACATGTAATTCTAGTTTTTCCTGAAACCAAACAATTCTTAGGTGTTTTTGATGTAATTCAATGTAAAATCATGCAAATTGGCAAAGCAAAACACCTCATTAAGACTTTAGAAGACAATAAATGAAGATTCAAGTGGCTTTTGAAGTCATTACGAAGTGGAGAAAATCTATTCCAAGTCTCAAGACAAACTTCAAGGAAGAAAGTACTTAAAAAGACCAAAGAAAAGGAAAAAACGTGTTGAAAGAAGGTTCCATGTGCCCCCGACATGACTCTGTGCGTCCGAAGTGCACAAAATAGTGCATAATCTGGGCCCACACGCAAGGCGCATGCATCCACGACATGTGTGGGCACCGGAGAGGAAAACAACATCAACTACGGGTTTGGGGGAAAAAGCACATTTTCTTAACCCAAACCCACTGGGAATTCAGGCTATAAATACAAATCTCATTCACAATTATTCATTCAGAGAGAAGAGGATTAAGAGGAAGGTAAGCGCTAGGAGCTTCAAGGGAGTAGTCTCTCCTCATCCTTAGTCTTTAGGGTCAGTTTTATTCTTTTGTAATTCTATCTTTTGTTAGCATGAGTAACTAAACCCTAATTGGGTAGGATTCTAACATGAACCTATATTTGTTTGTTCGATGTTGTTAATTCAAGACTTTTATTCAGTTATTTTATGCGATCTATTTAATTTTCATATACAAATGTCTTAATGCTTGTGAAATCCCTAGGGAGTTTGACATACCTAGGGAGCCCACTCGAACTTAGAAACAGGAGGCTTCAAAAGATACTTTTGGTCATACTTTTTTGAATGTTGCATATTAATTTTATTCTTTTCCCTTGGTAAGGTAGACAAGATAAAACTGCGTGTATGTAGAACTATTAAGGTAAGATAGAGTATGTGATGAACTTCTAAAACTCATAGACAAAGTTGGGGCCTTTAGATGACAATTTAGGAATCCCAATTCTTTTTATGTTTCAATTACCTCTAAGAGAGTAAACCCCGCTTTAATACTCTATATGTAGGCTTATTGTACCTTGGAGGATTGACGACCCTGTACCCCTTAGAACGCCTCTAACCTTATAATGATGAACATGTGAAACTCAACATCTTGAGGGACATACATCCCCACGAACCCATCACTTAAATAAAATTGTTGTCTCATAACTAAATGTTGACTTGTCTTTAATCTAACAAGGAAATAGAGAGGATTTGAAGAATCCTAACTGCCGCTAAAAATCTACAATCAAACCAGGTTACTAACTCACTACTTTGCACAATTAAATTAAACTTGAAAACTCCCCACAATTTACTCGATTTTATTTATTTATTTGATTTTCTTTTCTGTTTTAATAAGTAACGCTTGTTACCAAGTCGAAACAACAATCCATGTGGAGACAATCTTACTTATCACTTTATTACTTAAAAATAGTTCGGTCCACTTTCAAAACTTAGTCACAAAGTTTTTGGCGCCACGGCCGGGGATTGTCGATATTTTCAACATGGTAATTCGTTTTACTTATTTTCTTTTTTTAGGATATGTTTTATTTTATTTTATTTTAGAGTTTTTTAGGGTCGTTTTTTTAATCTTATCCCTTATTCTTAAAGCTTATTAGGTTTGGCTACAAATAAACCTAATATTTGCCCTCTAATTCTATGTCATTAATGCTAATATCTAAAACCCAAAAAAATTTCTCTCCTACTGTATGTTCAATTTGAATTTAACCAGTGGAGACACAGTTGTAGCTTGCACTATGCGCATGAAATGTTAGAGTAGTGGTTGTACAATTGTATTATTGTCCTTCATTGTCCTTTCTCTGTGGATAAGCATCCAATGCCTTCTAATTCTTCAGAAATATCCGTTGTTCCAGTCTTTTATTCCTTCTGCACATTGGTGTCTTCAAATAATAACTAAATTCAGGTTCTTCACTTCAGACTCTGATGAACTTCAAACTTTGAGTGATCTTCAGACTCTAACAGTCAGCTTCAGATGGTCTTCAGACTCTGATGCCTTCAGACTCTGACTTGCAACTAAGCTTCCCTTGTAAATTCTTTTTCTCTCATTTGTTCCTTCAGAACAAATACCTTTTTTAAGACTTATAAATTTTATTCTATGGTCCTGCACACTTGAACAAATATTAGCATATTCAATTGAACTTTTAATACCATGTTATCATCAAAACTCAAAGAGGCATTGTTAAACTCATTTTGTTCCAACAATCTCTCCCTTTTTGACGATGACAAACATAAGTATTAATAGTCAATTGTTGTTAATCTAATTAACAAGTTGCCTTTAGGGTCTGAGGTTTGTAATCTCCCCATAAGTCTAATAGTTCTTAAGGTGAGGTTTGTAAGCTCCCCCTGAGTTCTATTCAAGTTAATTAAATTCATTTTAAGCACAAAAGCGTCACTTAGAAATAATTCACATTAAAATCAGAGACTAAAATATGAGAAAAAGGTTCTCCTAAATTAACTTTACTTAATTTAGTGGACTCAGAACCTAAATGTTATTACGTATCCCCCTTTTGTCATCAACAAAAATAATAAAAAGAGTAAGAGAAGATTGGGATAAAAACATGAATATTTCTAAGTATTTGATGCAAAATAATATATCAGAGAGAGATAAAATATCATAAGCATAAACTTTTAGAAGAAAAAAATATTCAGAAGCAAAACAAAATAAAGGTGTGCATCTAAGGCTTAAGATTGTTGCTGCTTCTTCATCATCTCAAGGATAGAAGCAATGCCAGCATTTGTCTTTGATTGCTCAGCCATTGTTTCCTCAAGTTGCTTCTGCATGTTTCTTTCAAGTTCTTCTTGCTTCTTAGCCATTTCCTCTTGCTTCCTGATAGTCTCCAAGTGTTGTTCATGCATTCTCTTCTCCAAAGCTTCTTGCTTTCTGATGAGTTCTTCTTGGATATTATTTTGCCTCTTTTGTTCCATCTTCACTTCTAACAGTTGAGCTTGCTCGGCTTTTGTTGTCAACTTTCTGTTTTTCCATATCAGCTTGTAACTTATCTTGACACAGAATGACTTCAGGGTCTTGACTCTTAAGCATAATAGGGTTTGGCTTCTTAAGATGTGAGCTAACCAAGAACATTGAAATCCAGACTTAACAATCTCTGGCACTTCTGGAATTTCAGCTTCAGCACCAGGTTCAAGCTCCTCAACAACTTCAGAGTATTCAATCTGCCTAGTGATGCTTGTTCTCAGTTCCACTTCATCCATACTCTTGCAGATTTCATCAAACCACTTCTGAAGTGCTTCTTGCTAAGAAGAAATAGCCATTTCTTGAAGATTATCCAAGGTGCAATCCACCAGCTTCCTGAGTCTGTTCCATTTATCAGCATAGTTGACAAGATGTATAGCTTGATTTCTTGCTTTAACTAGCTCCAGCAAACTTTCAAAGATTTCATGACACACTCCTTGTAGGACAAGGTTATAGGTAAGGGTAGGAGGTGGGTTGATGGAAGTTTGGGTTAGGGTTTCTGTGATGACAGCTTCTGGAATATCATATGTTTATATATCCATAGCTTGAGTTTCATTAGCAGAGGCTAAGGTATGATGTTGGTTAGGATTCTCATAAATTATGGTAATTTCAAGGTTAGAGAAAATGACAAAGGATTGATTGGATTGGTTAGAGGGAGTGGGTATCACATCTTCTGATGCCTCAGCCATAAGAACATCAGAATGTGTATGGCTGTTTTCTGGTTTGGCAAAATTAAGGGGTTCCAACTAAAGGTTTTTCTTCTAATATTGATGATGTGTGTGTACTTTTTTTTTGTTATTATGTCCATTTCTTATTATGTCTATTTTTTCTTGATTGATAGAAGTTGTCTACATTGGTTTTCGTGAATTTGCATTGGATAAATGGACCAAGACTTTGGTTTTGATAGATGATTGTGGCAACAAGTGGAACTGCACTCTTTTCTTTTTATCTATATCGTACCGTCATAGGAAAATTGCTGGCGAGTGGAAACAGATGATAGCTGCGTGCAGAATTTGTGAAGCTGCACAGATCAAGTTGGGTGCTCTGATGGTTGGCAAAAATGAAATTGTTTACCTTGAATTCTATCGTGAAATTGGTTTTTATGGTGGATTTTTTTTTTTTTTTTTGAAAAATGGTTTTTAAGTTGGGTTATTTCTATGTATTTTGGTTATATGATTTGAAGTTGTTTTCATTTGTAAGCCCAGACATATCAACGATCGTTTAAAGAAGTATTTTTGTTTTATGTTTTCAGTACCAACGTGTAAGATTGTTCCTTATTTCAATAGAATATAATGAATCTGCCTGTTTTGCTTTAAGTTATATGTCCACCTTTATTTCTTTTCAATAGAATATACTCTATAAGCAAATTATCCCATATAACTCTAAAACCAAATATTCAAGGGTGTGGCTATTAATAGTTGTTGAATATGACATTTTTTCTGTTTGAAAATTATGTGTATTTAACTACTTAATGTATCATTCTTGAGTTATGGATTAGATTGTTCATTGATTTTGTCTAAAAACTATAACGTATTAAACTACATAGCTTCTAAAGTTGCATTGCACCATTGTGCAATTGATATATCATGTATACATTGCCCATGTATATAGCTTACTATTCTATTTTATTTCATTTAGAATTTGGTAATTTTTCTTACCTTCAACTATGTTTAATTTTGTAAGACATTTTATCATTCTAGAACATAGTTTTATTTCTTTCTGTAGGCACCTTTGCGCAATTTATGTACCCCTTTTATTGTTTTATTACCAATTTATATTTATGTTTGATGCATTTAATGTACTATCTTTTTGAAAAAAGATAATGAAAATTTTATTGAAATAAAGAGTAAAATGGGATGCAAAGTGGTCCAAGGTAATTTTCTGCATAATTTGGAGCGAGTTTGAAGTTTTTTTTGCATAGTTTGTAGCAGGTTTCTAGCTTGTCAGATGCTGTTCTGCAAAAAAAGTGTTTTGATACTACAGCTGCAACGTAGCGGCGTTTCTATAAAGGTGTTCTAGAAAGCATAATGCATAGTGAAAGACACATGTTTTGTTATTTTACTTAGCAGATAATCTGTTTTCAAAGCTTAAGAAAAGGGGCATGTTTGAAGTTGTGTGGCCGAGGTTGATAGGATTCTCAGGCCTAAGGGAAATATTGTCTGAGACACTACTGGGATCATTAACGCGCTGGAGAGCTTGGTGAAGTCTATGCAGTGAGAGGTTCACATGATTTACACTAAAGATACGGAAGGTATTTTATGTGTTCTTACGTGTATGTGGAGACCTACAAAATTGTAGGCAGTAAAGTGTGCTATTGTTTAAGCATGAATGAGATGCCAACAAGAGTTGGGTGATTTTTGTGTTTTACTCCCTCCGTCCCTATATATAACCACCCTTTTATTAGAGGCAAATGGTGCTTATATATAAGGACGGAAGGAGTATTTGCTCAAAAGTCTTTGTGTGTGTTTCCACCATTATCACCATTATCCGGTATGTATTATCATTACGCTAGGCATTTATTTTTTCCTTTTTTTTCATTTCTAATTCATTTTGATCTCCACTGTTTGGAGGTTTGTTTCTTTTGCTGTAACATGGTGCCATAGTTAAGAAATAATGATCACATTCTTGCGGTTGTATAGTTATTAAGTCACTTATGCAAAAATTGTATTAATGACTTAATTTTTTTTTGTTGGAGATCTTTGAACTACGAAATTGGATTAGAGTCAAGACCTAAGTCGTTTTGTTGCCATATATATGTTTATCTCACTACCTTTATTATTAATATGCTCACTAGGTTCCTAATAGTTCTTTGCTTTATCTCACTATAGCTTTGTATGATTCTTCGGATATTTAGCTTTGTTTTACAATATTTGTCTATTGTTTTAATTCCTTTATGATCATCACATTTAAAGGAGTGTACTATAATAAGTAGCATTGAGTTTTGTTCGTTCCATTGTGGGTTTATGTTCAATCTTTCCTCCTGCGAGTTAGGAAGATATGGAAGCGAAGATTGACAACATGTTGTAACAGGGAATTGGTCATCATTTTGAGGGTGATTAAATCAATGTTGATTGGTGCTCGAGTAGCCTCTATTAGAAACCATGCTAAAATATATAGGTGCACAACACATGTGAAAAACGTTGGTGAATAAAAATTACAATGACTGGAAATTGTGCAGGCCATTATCTCTTGCAGTTGAAAAATGGGATTAGAGCAGGTTGAAGATCTATTGATTGATATTGTGACAAGTAGTGTTATAAGGGTTAAAGGATATTTGATTGCTTATAAGGTTGGGCAGTTGTCAAGTACAATTCTAAATTCAAAGAAGTAAACTTATATGAGTAGTCTAGGTTTGCAAGCTGAATTCTATTTTGATTATTTGTAATGTATGTATTACACTACTTATTTATAGAAAAATGTATAATATCCTATATATTATTATTATGATTATTATTATAGCCGATATTTACCATAAAATCCTATTAAATTAAACGAGTAAATAGACAATTACCTCCCTGAAATTGTAAGTTTCGTCAATTACCCCCCTAACATTAACAAAACTTCAATTACTCCCCTGAAATTGCACAACGTTAATCAATTTACCCCCTCCGTCAAATTCTTCTGTTAGTCAACATGACGTTTTGCAAATATCCCTTGAAGTTTTGCACTTATGTGCAAAATGCTCCCCGAACTTAAAAATTTATATATTTTTTTCTTATTCTTGACTCAAAAGATATTAAAGGCAAACAATATTCAATATATCCTAACTTCAATATTCAATATATCCTAACATATGCACCAAAGTTTAACTTCTAGCAAATGAGATGATAGAGTCCTATATTATGAAGGCCAACATAGACAGACATGAATCATGATGGATGCATATATATATACTTGTAGACCAATACCAGTATTCCCTGCAAAAACAAATAAACATTTTCAATATTAAACTTGAGATTAATCTGTCAGATCCTAAGAACTCAATTCTTGAATTAGCATCTGTAGCAAATTTAAGAAATGTGTTACCAAATTGCATTAAAGAAAACTTGTTTATTGTGAAAGTAGTATTGGTTCACTAAGAAATTTACACATTATGAACCTGCTGGAAGGATTCCAAAAGCAAACATTTCATATCACGGTTAAAGTTGAACACTTGTTTGCGAAAATGAAAATAGCCACATACATGACACATACTTTTCACTAGCAAAAAATCCATATGAAGAACTCCAACTGAATAATGTAATACTTAAAAGCTCAAGAGTGATGATAAATGTTAATTGTTTGCTTTTAATATCTTTTAAGTGAAGGATAAGAAGAAACAAATATAAATTTTTAAGTTCGGGGACATTTTGCACATAAGTGCAAAACTTCAGGGGGGGTATTTGCAAAACGTTATATATGTTAACTAACAGAAAAATTTGACGGAAGGGGGAAATTGATTAACATTGTGCAATTTTAGGGGAGTAATTGAAGTTTTGTTAATTTCAGGGGGGTAATTGATGAAACTTACAATTTCAGGGGGGTAATTGCCTATTTACTCTAAATTAAACCTCATAAGGTCATTTTTTTCCCTATAGCTTATTTAATTCCAATGAAAATATATAATATAACTTATTGACATCTATTACAGTTGATAGGACCCATACGTCGCATGGGTCGAAAGTCTAGTCTTTTTGAAATTAAGTTAGTGTTTTTGGGGTCTGCTAGGGTTTCAACCTACTAGCATGGCTGTCAAGCTTCTTCCATAGCAATTATACAATCACTTGTTTCATTCTTCACCGTTCAATTGCACGTTAATTAATTGCTTTGAATTACACAAGTTGGTCGGAACAATACCATGGATTGCCATGACTTTTGATTGGCAAACGAAACTTGCGGTCAAAGATGAAGGTGAGAAAAACCACAAGAAGGGGGGGGGGGGGGTTGAATTGTGGGTTTGTAAA
>Ga0315914_1005145_pt1 | contig 19186 bp, 15 predicted proteins | sample MpolenodulesMG_FD_203920 | JGI IMG/M metagenome (GOLD analysis project Ga0315914, IMG submission 203920) | Medicago polymorpha root nodule microbial communities from Los Angeles, California, United States - elongated nodules | ecosystem: Host-associated > Plants > Roots > Nodule | place: USA... | reverse complement strand
ACATGAGGAAAGTGGTAGAAAATTTGACCTTTAGCCTTTTTTAAAAAAATAATCTCGAGTGGCAAGATTACTAAAACACCCTTCAAGTGAAAAAGACACAATTATCCTCCATTATTTCGTAACCATTTAATTTCTCAAGTCCGTTTGAATAATATTACGAGATACTTACCAAATATCGTCGATTTCTCAATAGATAATTAACCCCTTAAACAATTTTTTTATGTTCTGACATGTAACTGATACGATAATTTATTACAAATTCAGCGGGATATTACACTTCACACTGTCTTAAACCTTCTTCTTAGCAACAACCTTCTATTCTGGATCAAGATTTTTAATAATGTACAAGTCTTTGTCATCTCCCATCACATCATAATTCGCTGGTTTGTTATAGTCAGCTATTCGACTAGTATAACTATCAAGTCAGCTTTTTGCATCATCTCGACAGTGTTGTCTTCATAGGGGGCGTAGGCATGGCAATGGGGCACGGTGGGGATGGGTTTTACCTTCCCCATCCCCATCCCCGATTCCCATATACTTACCTGTTACCCTATCCATATCCAACGGAGACAAAAAGTTGAATCTCATCCCCGTCCCCGACGGGTTCGGGTATCCCATCCCCGTACTCGTAGTGATTCAATTTTTAATAATAAAAGTCATTTTTTTCAACCCAATGGCAATATTGTAAAGAATTATGTTCCCTTTGTGAGCAACGTTGACTGCTTGAGATAGAACCCAAAAAAGTGTCGTCTGACAATGACATCTTCCGTTTGGACTGGAGTGAAATGATCTAGGGTTGTGTTTGTATTTATATAAAAAGGGGTAAAAAAAAAGTAATTTTTATATTTGGAACGGGTACGAGTATGGGTTCGGGGTGGGTACATATAACCTTGTTACCCGTCCCATACCCGTGTTTTGAAATCGGAGAAAACCCAAACCCAAACCCAGTCAAATCGGGGTGGGTATGGGCGGGTACCCACGGGTACGGGTATTTGTTGCCATGCCTAGGAAAGTGGGAGGAATAGGACAGTCATCCTTCAAATATATTATCATAAAATGGTTGTCACTCACATGTGCCAGAGATATCGATCACTCTGTATGTGACGGTTCACCGCATCCAAGCTTCCTTGCTTCCTCTCGAACCCACTCCAACAAATCATTCAACGTAGCAAACCTTTGTTTGGTGGTAAAATGTTCTCAATCTCGATGATCAATACAAAAAAGGTACTATAGGAGGAGCAGGAGGAGGAGCATCCTCTATTTTTGCACTGCCCAAAAAAAATATCAAGTTTCACGGGTGGTGGATCCTCGGCTTTGGCATTTTTGGTATCATCTACAACTTCAACTGAAAGAACCGACAACACAGTAGGAGGTTCAATATCAGGTGGCAATTCATTGGGGCATCAACAGGAACATCCATTACTAAAACAGTGCGAAAACAGGGTCAGAAAATACGACCAGTTTTTGTATTGGTATTGTTCGGATTATACAATCTGAACCACATTGTTGAATTTCAGATTTTATAATCCGGAACATTCCAGTACAGATTCATTGATGTGATTAAAAGGAAAACGCCTAAAGATTGAATGTGAGAGAGTTTATATACACATTACCTTTGCATTCAGACGAAAATGATGATGTCCACGCATCATGATGACAAAATTGCTACTCCAAATCATATTTTCGCCCAAAATGGTGTGTTTCTAGAGGTGTAGGGAGTGTTTGGTGATGAACTTCAACTAGGTTTTGGGTTCCCCTTGTATAATCAAAGTTTCCAGATTATACAATCCGAAAACTTCATGTTTTTTTTTTAAATACAGGTTTTTTGGAATATATAATCTGAAACACGTTAAAATATTTCGGATTATATGCTTCGGAAGATGATACACCCTCCTTTTGTCAATGATGCAAAACTTGCATGACGACCTTCAGATTTTGGGTGTTTTCAGATTTTATAGTCCAAAACAAATTCTGATTATAAAATCCGAACCCAGGGTAAAATTGAAAAAAATACATGACGTGCGAGAATGACATAAGGTGAGAAATGTAATAGTCTACTTTTTGGTGTAGGTCAAACTTAAGTTATACAAAACCTGACCCGACCTAACCCATTTTCACCTCCTTCTTGTTTTTTTTTTGGCACAACCACCCCTACTTGTTACCATAGACATAAAAATTATCGCTCCTAGATTATTATGTTTATATCTTTTTATATATATGGACACAAGTATATTAGAATATATTCCAAGCTAATGCAATCGGTTGAGATAATAACTCAATCAATTTACTAAAAAAAATAAAATAATAACTCAATCAACAGATACTCATCCCTCTATACCAAAATAAGTGTCTGCAGTTTTTTTTATAAGTGTATGTGTATTTTGATATTTTTTTTTGCTGCCTTCGAACTCCGAACCTTATGTTTTATATATTGTTCATACCAATTGAGGTAAGCTCACAAGGACTTTTGATTATATTTTTTATTTATATAAAAACAAATATTAGTATATAAGATTTTAATCTGTTTCAATAAATAATTTTAACTTTTTTTATAATTTTTGTTGATATATACTTTTATATAATAATTGTCAAAATTGTGTATTCATGTGTAAATATTATCAATTGTATTTTTTTAGGACAAATGAAGCAGTATTATTCCTTAAATAAAAAAAGGGTTAAATATGTTTTGTGTCCCTATAAATATGTCAACTTTTTGTTTTAGTCCCTCTAAAAAAATTCTTCAATTTTTAGTCCCTAAAAAATTTTACACCTTCACTTTTGGTCCCTCCATTAAAGTAAACTCATATGTAGAATTCATATTTTTTAATAAAATTTTGCATTAAAATTCATAATATAATAAGAATCTTTCCCAAAAAAATTTTAGAATTTTTTAACAAAACATGAATTTTTATATGTTTTAAGGTTAAAAATTCATATTTAATATGTGCTTTGTTAAAAAATTCTAATTTTTTTTAGAACATTTTACACATTTGTGCATAATTTCATTAAAAAATACAAAAATTAAATTAAAAATAGGGACCAAAAATAGTGATTGAAAATTTTATAGGGACTAAAAGTTGAAGGAAAATTTTAGAGGAATAAAACGAAAAATTGATATATTTATAGGGACCAAAAACATACTTAACCCATAAAAAAAATTAGTATTATATCATAATTATACGACCATAAAACAAGACAATCAGCCGTCAGGTATTTTGCTAAAGTAATCATAAGAATTGGTCAAATTATATGATTTTAAGAAGACAAACACTATCAAAGTCATCCACAAACCATGGGGTGTATTTCCTGGAAGGTAGTATCAAAAGACAAGATCTATTATATGTAAATGAAAATCTGGATTCAGCTTCTCAGATACAACCAGTGTGTTTGCAATGGAGAGTGAAACCAAACAAGTTAAGCACAAGAACAAGAATAAGGATGTCTTAGATATTCTCAATGAAACACTAGCCATCTACTTCAAAAACATCAACTTCATCATCTTCACTTTCCTCACTTCTCTCCCTTTCTTTTTTCTCATGGTTTACTTTGAAACTTTGTTCCAACAAACTCTAGTTCAAACTCCAAATATCATTTCATCTTTACCTTTCCAAGAAAAACATGATCGAATTTTCATCCTTTCCATGGATTCAGATGATGACTACTCAATCTCACACATTGATGATGTCCCAAGTTTTAGCAAAGATTATTTACCTCTTTTGATTCAAATTGGATTTATTTACACTATCCCTCTTCATGTTCTAGAATTCTGTTCTAAAGTATTAACTATGGATTTAGCCTCAAAGCTTATAAACTCAGAAGAGAATAATGCCAACATGAGTCTCAAACACATGTTTCAAAATTCAGTTGATGTATCAATCATGAAAGGAACATTTATAACTTCTTTGTATACACTTGCTTTATCAAATTGTCTACTTATTGCATTTCCTTGGATAGTGAGTAACTGTTTCGGTTTGGCTAGTACTTTTTGGTGCTACATAATTTTTGGAACAATTTGTTTTGTAGCTATTGGGAAATTGTTGATGGTGTATTTGGAATGGAGTGCTGTTTGGAATATGAGTATAGTGATATCAGTGTTGGAGGGTATTTATGGAATTGGAGCTATGAGAGTTTCATATTACTTCAGCAGTGGTAATCATAAGAGAGGACTTGTTTTGATGTCTGTTTTCTTTGTTTTTGGAGGTTTTTTAAGGTTATTGTGTATCTACTTTGAGTGCTATAAAGAAGGGAGCATAATTTTTATACAAATTGGGATTCTTACTGTGGTGAATACATTGAAATGGGTGTCTTGTGTGATTTATTTCAATGATTGTAAGGAGAGGAAAATGGAGAAGAAAATTGATGATGAGGAAATGGGCAAAGATAAGCTTGTAAGTAGTAATTCATGATAGACATAAGAGTGGATGAATGATAGTGTTTTGAATTTTGATGTATGAGTTAGTTTTAAGAGTTTTGAATAATGTACAAGACATGTTTGAGTTGGAAATGTTCATTCTTTCATTCCCAAAAGAATCAAGGGATTTCATAAAGTTTGAGATGTTAAATGACTTATGTACGCTGATCAAATTTATTTGTATCTGGCAGTTAATGTCATATTTTGTTGATTATGATAATAAATTTAATAAATCAAACATTGGTGTTAGAAATATGGACATGGAAAGTGGAAGTGAACGAGGAAAATGTGATGAATAAATTCCAAAAGTTTGAAGTTGTTAGGGTGAAAGCACATACCGTAATGATCCATGTCAAACACATCAATCACATTACCTTCATCTTTTCCCTTTCATTTGTGTTATACTTTGAAATTTTCCTTCAACTTAATGGTATTGTTTACTTAGTGCCACTTCATGTTCGAAAAATCTGTACTCTGCTCGATATAAGGATTTGACTTATTTTTTAAACGGTCACGTTAGTATGTTAATATTTGTTGGAAGTGAGAATAGAACCTAAAACCATCTTTATAGCACATCATTCCTTAACCCCCTCACCCAGCTACTAAACCAACCATATATTAAACCATCCTTTTTCTTATTTTAATTTGGAGTTATTGTTGAAAGATATTATCAATAATCAACAACTCTTACAAAACATAATAGCCAAAATTAGCCAAATTTTCCTTTCGGTCCCCATTATTAGTGAGATTGAGTTTCTTCTAATTCTAATGTGTCCTTGCAAGGACAGAAATTCGGCGGAAAACATGGTTTTGCGTGTTGCAGAGTAGCTTATGCCATTGCAATTTATCAGAATCATGTCTCTGTGTTTTTACTTTCGTCAGGTTTTCAAAATTTTCCAATGAAATCTTCTAGTATTTTATATGTGACTGTCAGAGCTGCCCAAATAATTGCAGGAAAACCAAAAAGGTTTTGCATAAATAAGGTCCTACGCTCCGACTTGAGATTAGTTCGAAAATCCAAGTTGGTTTGCTATAAGTAAATTCTATCATAAATCCATATCGAGGTTGATGATTTTCCCGGCCTTACTATGATGTGTGCATCCTCTAATATAAATTTTAATGGAGAGATTATTAACACGATTCTCTCATGTTTTTTCACACATTATAGAGTTTATGATGAAATTTCTACTGATAATTTATGATGAAACCATATGAATTTGGATTGGATCACGTTATCTTTGTTCAGGGAAGTCCATATATAGAGTTTAGTATGGAAAACTTGAAGCTTCAAAGCAAGCACTAAACCCAACAAGTTTCTCGCCTTTGGAAGAGTGACATTGTTTGCGTCTTGGTACCAGTCTCAATGACTCTATGTTGTGATGTTAATTGCTGTTTCACACTACCAAGTAGAGCAAAAGATAGCAGTCCCAATCACTCTTTGTTCTTACTTAATTGAATTTTAAGTTGTTATTAGACTTTGATGGTTGCACCATTTAAGACATTGGAAAGAAAGACGTGTTATATACTATACCACTAGTAAACAAGTACCACATCGCTGAGATTAAATAACGAGTACTACGGACTTTGCTATAAATTAAGAGTTCATTTACATGTTGATCAAAAGTAAATCCTTGAGCCTCGGTTGTAAGAGAGCCCCCTTCTCCCACATCTTTATTGATTTCCCAACGTGGAGGTGGGTAAATTATTGTTTTTCAAAATTCATTCATGAAGAATGTGAAGAAAAAAACAATATTTTACCCAATTTTTACTTGGTAAATCTGTAAGGGTGCAACATAAAACAATGAATTTTTTTTCTTCCAGTATGAATTGTTTATTAACGATTATTATTTTCTCTATTATTATAGTAAATTTATAAATCAATACAATTAATATTTTTTTTAATATTAAACGACTATTATTTCGAGATGAATGGCGTATTATTTTAAAATATGAGGTTGTAATTAAAACGGAATGTTAACTTATGTCTTTGGGGCACATGTTAATGACCTAAATTGAAAATATTGTTTAAGAAATTGTGTCAATTTATTCTTGTAAAGATTGAAAATTAATGTTTTGCACTAAATATTTACCATTTATAAAATCGTTAACATGTACTTTAAATACATAAGTTAACATGGCTCTTAAGTGATAGCTGGATCTTTTTATGACCACTACTTCTTAAACATGCAGTAAATTCGATGTTTGGAAATACAGAGGAAAAGTAAAATAAATTTGAGAAATTCATTATCATTATCAAAATTAACCTCTATTTACAATATGCTCAAGTGAAGTTGAAAGCTAGTAATTGTTTACTAACTCAAGTTAACGAACCACTATTCGTTGCGATGTTAACTGTTGTTCCTCACTACAATGTAGAGCAAAATATATGAATCCCAAATCCCAATTCCCAATCACTCTTTGTTCTTTCTTATTGGAATAGAGAATTGTGACTTGTTAGGTTTTGGTGTTTACAGGCTTACAATGTTTTAGGGAAGGAAATGTTGGTGACTTCACTGAGCCCCACATCGATGAGAAAAAGGAACGCCTATTGAGGGATTAGCTATAAAATAAGACTTGGGATAAAACATTTGCATTATGCTTCTTGGTGACAACAAATTATTTTGTTTTCCAGATGTTCTAGTATTTGGTTTACGATCCAATCTAAATTATTTTGTTTTCCAGATGATCTAGTATTCTTAAAAAAAAAAAAGGAAGTAGTATTATATCATAATTAAATGGCCATAAAACAAGACAATCAGCCGTCGGGGATTTTGCTAAAGTAATCTTAAAGAATTGGTCAAATTATATGATTTTAAGAAGACAAACACTATCAAAGTCATCCACAAACCATATGATGTGTATTTCCTGGAAGGTAGTATCAAAAGATAAGATCTATTATTTGTAAATGAAAATCTGCATTCAGCTTCTCAGATTCAATTAGTGTTGTGGAATGGAGAGTGAAACCAAACAAGTTAAGCACAAGAACATGAATAAGGATGTCTTAGATATCTTCAATGAAACTCTAGCCATCTATTTCAAAAACATAAACTTCATCATCTTCACTTTACTCACTTCACTTCCTTTCTTTTTTCTCATGGTTTACTTTGAAACTTTGTTCCAACAAACTCTAGTTCAAACTCCAAATATCATTTCAAATTTACCTTTCCAAGAAAGAAATCGACTTCGTTTCTATTCAATTGTCGACCACAAATTCATTTATAATGGCCCAAGCTTTAGCAAAGACTATCTACCTCTTTTGATTCAACTTGGATTTATTTACACTATCCCTCTTCATTTCCTAGAATTCTGTTCTAAAGTATTTAACTATGGATTTAGCTTCAAAGCTTATCAATTCAGAAGAAAACACCAAAATGAGTCTCAAACACATGTTTCAAAATTCAATTGATGTGTCAACTATGAAAGGAACATTTATCACTTCTCTGTATACACTTGCATTATCAAATTGTCTTCTTATTGCATTTCCATGGACTGTAAGCAATTGTTTCATTTTTACTAGATGGTGCTACATAATTTTTGGATCAATTTGTTTTGTAGCTGTTGGAAAATTGTTGATGATATATTTGGAAAGTAGTGCTATCTGGAATATGAGTCTTGTGATATCAGTGCTGGAGGGTATTTATGGTACTGGAGCATTAAAAGGATCTTATTACTTCAGCAGTGGTAATCAGAAGAGAGGACTTGTTCTGATGCTTGTTTTCTTTGTTTTTGGTGATATTTTGAGGTTAATGTGTATCTACTTTGAATGCTATAGAGGAGGTAGTGGAATTTTTATACAAATTGGGATTCTTACTGTGGCGAATACATTGAAATGGGTGTCTTGTGTGATTTATTTCAATGATTGCAAAGAGAGGGAAATGGAGAAGAAAATTGATGTTGAGGAAATGGGTAAAGCTCAGGTTGAAAGTAATTCAGCAAAGACATAATTTTGATGTATGAGTTTGTTGCAAGAGTTTTGAGTAATGTACAAGGCATTGTTTGAGTTGGAAATGTTCATAGATGTATGCCCCCAAATGAATGGATTTTTTTTCCGTTCTATGTGAAATTAACAATTGAATACTTGAACAAGATGTTAAAATTAATGTCATCTTCTGTTGATTTTAGTGATAAGTTTAATAAAGAAAACATTGGTGTTGGAAATGTAGATATGGAAAGTGGAAGCAGATAAGTAAAGCAAAACGTGATGAATAAAATGCTAGAAGTTGTAAGTTGTTAGGGTGACTTGAAAGCACACACATAGCAATCAGCTGTAAATTGTAATGGTCTATGTCAAAGACATCAACTACATCACTTCACCTTTATAATAATTTATCTCCCTTTAATTTGTGTTATAGTTAGATATTTTCTTTCAACTTAAATAGATTTTTTTAGTTAGTGACTCTTGATGTTCTACAAATCTGCACTATATGTGGATTTGGCATCTAATCTGCTCTCTGAATAGAATGAAATTAGTCTCAAGCAGAGGACTTGTATATATTTGTGTGAATTTTCCAGTTCGGAAGCAATCCATGTGAGGTAGTATGTAATAGTGTAAGGGATTTGTGGTAGCCCAATTTCAATTGTATTATGCAAGATTAAAATATGCGAGGGTCTAAATTTGCACTAATCATATAAATAAACTGCAGCTACTTTGTAGTCGGAGACATAGACAATATTGACAAAACTTTTTTAATTTTGTTAAATTGAAGCATAAATTTTACAAGATTCGACAATAATAACTTGAATTTGGCATATATGGAGCCGGATTGGTTGTAACAATAATGAATAACTCTACAACTGTGAAATAAGTTTTTCATAAGGATAAAGAGGGTTTGATGGTTCAATTAGTTTGAGTTAAGGTATAAAATGTTAAAGATTATGGGTTTAAACTCGGACGAAGAAGAAAAACTAATCTAACAATTGATTATGGATTTAAAAAAAATATTACTTTTATTTTCATTGATTTATTGTTTTGAAAATTAAATGATGGGAGGAATGCTTATTATTTCCCTAATGTAATCCTAATTAATTAATAATATGAGAAAGAAGAAAATCACTACTAAAAAACATAATTTTAGTGGGTTAAGGATTCAACTCAAATCGTAGAAGGACTTGAATTCAAATTTTAATGCCGCATTAAAACTTTATCGATGGATAATATATACACATACATCGATCAACACTTCTTGAGCTTTGAGACTATCTTTGACTCCTCGAAACACCAATCACCTAGATTTTATTTATATTTTTTTGTAAGAAAGAAAGAAGACAATATAATATGCATTCAAATTTTAAAAATATTTTATAATACAAATAAAAAACATTAATTATATTTTAAAAGCAATCATGAAAGAGGTGACCAGAGGGTAATGTAATGGCAATGCAGAGCCACACAAAACAGAGAGAGTGATGAATAAAGTGATGATGAAGATGAATGGTTAATGGTTAATGAACATGACCATGGCTTCTACTCTCACTTACACTCTCTCTCTCACTCCCTCCACTTCCCATTCCTATCTCTCCCAAACCAGACACGGTTTTCGTTATCCCACAATTAAGTTACCTTCTTTCAACAACAATAACCGTAATAACCACCGTGTCTTCTTTAAAGTCTCAGCTTCATCTTCATCTTCGTTTCAAGCTCTTATATTTGACTGTGACGGTGTCATCTTGGAATCTGAGCACTTACATCGTCAGGCTTATAACGATGCATTTCTTCACTTCAATGTTCGTTCTCCATCTTCTTCTTCTCAACCACTCAACTGGGATATAGAATTCTATGATCAACTTCAGAACCAAATTGGTGGTGGCAAACCCAAAATGCGATGGTTCCACAAATTTCTTTCTTTCATTCTTGAAACTTTGCTTCTTAGTATTATGTTATGTTTGTGTTTGTGATTGTGATTGTGTTTTATTATTATTTTTTTTTGTTGAGAATTTTCAGGTACTTTAAGGAACATGGGTGGCCTTCATCAACGTTATTTGAAACTCCTCCAACTAGTGATGAAGAACGAGCAAGGTTGATTGACACTCTTCAGGTTTTTATGCTTTTCTTAATCTTACTTTCATTTCTATCTATTTATCATGACTAGGCCACTATACACTCACACAATGGACACAACATTGACATGACCGGACACTAACATAACATGTGTTTGACATCAGACACACCTTCTATCTGAAGTGTTAGTGCTACATAGCTTCAAAGCTACTATCAGAACGGAAATTGTGTAGTAATTTAATAATTAGGAGTTAGGAGCTTCGCTATTTAGTAACCATGTTTCCCATTGTTCATTGGATGAGATTTGGATTAGAAACTACGAAGGTCATTTCATAGGCTAAATTTGCTTGTCCTGGTTACTATTTATTTCGAGGGGAAAACTTGGACATGAAAATGTTCTGCCATTTAGAATGAAACTGACATTCATTACAATTATAGTTTCCTTGTTTGGCTATTTAATTTGCAAATTCAAGATTACAAAATTCTGTGAACAAGAGATGTTTCTTGATCGTATTTCAACTTATTTTGATTGAGTAAATCGAGTTTTTGTGCATATCGAAGTATCAAGATTTGTATGCTTATGATCACCCTGTCAGTTGTTGCCTGACTTAGAGTATGGTGTCACATTGAAGAATGAATTTGAGACTTAAGTCAAATGGTAGCTGCATTAGATTTTAGAAAGAAAGAAATAGATACTCATGAGTTCTATGTCCCACATTGGTTAGATGAAACAACAAGTACTGAGACTTGTCATATAAAACAAGAGTCTGTTCGCTTTGCAAATTCATACCTTTCTCGGCCTTTTGGCTAAGATCAAGTGTAGTATCTGTTCTTATCAGTTTAATATCTGATATGTGGGCCAATGGTCCACACGATATTAAATTTATTTTTTGAGGGGGAGAGTCCACCACAATAGCTTGCTATTGGGTCTCTCATGTGTGCTTTTGTCTTGCACTATTGCAATTGCCTGGCACACCCCACCAATAAAGTCTTAATTTTTGTTTTATTTTAAGTATTTATTTGGATTAGTAGGAATTATGTGGGTTTTTAACTAGTATCATAAGTTTTGTGAAAAGAAAAATTTAGATGCTGTGATGAGATTATTTGGATTGCATGAAAAAATTGAACTTGGGACTCCTGTATTGTAGTGTTACTTTTAGAAAGCTGGACTTGGCTCTTTGCTTTTCAATAACGGTAAATCTGGTTAGGAATTGTAAACCTACTTTGACACTCAAATGAACCATCTATTTTCATGAGCATATGTCTTCAAGAATTTATCCAAGACCAACAATTTGAATCCCATCATTTTAATATGTTTCTTAAATATAAATATATCAAATATTTATTTCACTCTCCAAGAAATATATATCAAGTGAATTTACATGAGAAGGAAGTCTTGATTTGTTGTTTGACATAGGAGTCTGCTTAAGCATATGAAATTTCAGATTACAAATATTCGTTTTGTTCTTTATCTCTCTAAATTGCATTTAATCATGTTAAGATACGGATCTAGTTGATTCCATATGACATGAAGGATACAACTAAGTGATTCTCGAGTCAAAGTTATTTTGAGTGAGGAAATCAAGTTTATGCACTTATGAAAGTTCAAACACTTTGTATGCTTATGTTGCATGCATAACTCGCTTATTTTGGTTTCTTAAACAATGAAGACCCTGTCAATTGTTGCCTCACTTAGAGTATGGTGTAATTTCATTGGTCATGTAGGATTGGAAGACAGAGAGATACAAAGATATAATCAAGTCTGGCTCTGTACGTATATTTCCTCTCCTAATATTCCACATTCCTGAATTGTGAAGGTGGTATTTTTGTTGATAAGCTAACACAGATGAATTAAATTACCTTTACATTTTGGCACAGGTAAAACCTAGACCAGGAGTTTTGAAATTGATGGATGAAGCCAGAGATGCCGTACGATAACCTTATTTACCGGTTATATATTTTTGTAATGTTTTGATCTATATTTTTTGCCTTGTTGCACGAAGTATAACCTTGTTTACCGTTATACTTGATTGGTTTGGTTCGGATCTTGTAATTTTTTGCTCAATTGCTGATGCAGGGGAAAAAGCTAGCTGTTTGCTCTGCAGCAACTAAAAGTTCAGTTATTCTTTGTCTTGAAAACCTTATTGGAATTGTAAGCCTAACTTAATACTTGTTCTCTCTATTGGGAGTAGGAGTTTTCTTTATAAATTTGCATTCAAGCATCTTATTTTTTCTACTGTAGGAGCGCTTTCAAAGCCTTGATTGCTTTCTTGCTGGTATATGCACATCACTTTAATATCTAGTATTGTTCGTATAACATTGAAACATATATGTTTCCTGCTCATGAGTTTAGGACCAAGTTTAACCTTATCTATCAATTTTATTTAAACTTTAAGGTGATGATGTGAAGGAAAAGAAGCCCGACCCGTCAATATATGTGACAGCTTCCCAGGTTTTAATATGACAATACCATCAAGAACTTTGAAAAGTGAAATTTTGAGGGTTTGTTTTGTGTGCCATATTACCAAGTATAATTTATATACTGTGCATTGCAGAAGTTGGGTGTATCAGAGAAAAATTGCTTGGTGGTAGAAGATAGTGTTATTGGTTTACAGGTAAATCTTCTCATATTATGAATACCCTATATATGTGCTCAATTAATCTCTTTATATGTTGTGAAAAAGGAAAATAAGAAAAAAGCTAACTATCTTGGCTTGTGTTAGAAAGTTAGAGGGCAAGGAAAACTCTTGATTTGTTGTTTGATAAAGTAGTTGGCTTAAATAAATGAAATTTCTATTCACAAATCTCTATTTGGTTCCTTATCTACCTAAATTGCATTTAATCATGTTTAGAATACTGTAATCCTGACTTTGTTAACTGTGGTTAAGCACATTCATCATCCAAGGCTTGAAGCGTGAGTTGTTAGACTTGGATGGTCTCTGCATTGGACTTTAGAAAGAAAGAAATGTTATACTACTCATGAGTTTTATGTCCCACATTGGTTAGAAGAAATAACAAGTACTGAGGCTTTGCTATAAAATAAGAGTTCATTTACATAACAATTCATACCTTTCTCGGCCTTTTGGCTAAGATCAAGTGTAGTATCTGTTCTTATCAGTTTAATATCTGATATGTGGGCCAATGGTCCACATGATATTAAATTTATTTATTGAGGGGGAGAGGCCACCACGGTAGCTTGCTATTGGGCCTCTCTTGCGTTGCCATTGTGTTGCACTATAGAAATGGCCTGGCGCACCCCACCATTGAAGTTTTAAGTTTTGTTTTTTAATTCTTTTAATAAGTTAGTTTTTTTCTTTCCTTATTATCTTGCTAACCTGTATTTAATAAACTAAAAACTAAACTAATCATATTTTGTGACTAAAATACACTCTCAAACTAACAACTAAACTAATAAATTTCTACAGGCAGCAACACAAGCAGGGATGTCTTGTGTGGTTACCTACACATCTTCCACTGCTGAGCAGGTGAGGAACCTCAAATGAATTTAACCAGAAAATACTACGATTTGATATTGAAATTTGGGTGGAAAAACTGGCTGCATGATGACATAACTGGTTTTGTCTTTGGTCGAATATAGGATTTCAAAGAAGCCATAGCAATCTACCCTGACTTGAGTAACGTAAGGTATAATCATAATGCATTGCTGATAACTGTCTCGGTTAGGTGTTCTCAATTCAAACACAGCTACTAAGATTTTGTGAACAATTATGCAGCTTGAAAGATTTGGAGTTGCTACTTGAAGACACTGTAGCTGCTAAATAGGATAATTGTTTATTTCTTGGAAATGTTATTATTATAAGTTGCCTTTGAATTGGTTTCTGTGAGTAAAGCGGGTCGAAAGTTTGAGGTTTATCAGAAGGCTAAGAATCCTTTGTTTTTCTTTTCTTTTCTTTTCTTTCTCTTATATGTTTTTATGTGGATTCAGTTCATTGTAAAATGTAATAAAGGTCATAATCCATTGTTTGTATTTTGAATGTCTCTCATAGATTTACTTTCATGGTTCATCAAGTTCAGTGCATGAAAGTTATGTTTTTATTTTTAAAATTTTCAAATAATTAGTTTCTTTCCTCCTTAAGATTCTTAAGAATGAACATAATCAGCAATGAACTCTATATTTCTTCAGTCAAATAATCTATTGAAACATCTTGAGGCCTATTTAAGCCGTAAAATACATATTTAGAGGCTATTAACTGATTTAATATATACTTAAGAACCTCAAATTACATTTTCATCAATGAAAAACTAACAAGACTAATTGTATATCATTCAAAGGGCTAATTTAATTATTTACTCATCATTTCGTTCTGAATGGATGACTTCCTCAATGCTGTAAATTTGCTAGAATAGTTTCAATTACATGTTATCAGGATATAATTTCCAGTGCGAAACAATATAAATAAAAACATTTTTAATCCAAATTCATTGAATTTACCAAATCTATATTATCATGATTTAACATGTAGTAAGTAGAGGTGAAAACATTACGACAAATATTAGTTTTGTAAGAAAAGCTGCTAATAAAAGTTCCAACTCTGGCTGTGGTGCTGGTTGAGGCTGAGGAGATGGTGGTGTCAGGTCCTCCGGAGGTTGTGGCCGCGGTAATGAGCATTGTACTCACTGCAATAAACTGATTCACACCAATGATGTTTGTTTCACGAAGCATGGATGTCCACCTCATTGCCGAAAGACCAATAATGGTTCTGCCGACAATTGTACAACTAGTACCACTGAAAATGAAGATGGTAAATCTAGCGCGGTTGAGGGATCTATTGGAGATGGTAACAGTTCAGGATTTACACCAGAACAGCAAAATGATTTTTGGACTCTTGCAAGGTTCTTCACTGCTCCATCTCATAATATCAACCATCTAACCAATTCTTCTTTGAATTCAGGTACTTGCTTCTTGAATAAAATTTCAAATATTAGTTATTCTAATTCTTGGCTTCTAGACACAGGAGCTATTCATGTTTGTTTTTCTGCTTCTTTATCATCATACCTTCACTTGTTAATGTTTAAAAATAATTACTTTTGCTTACCAATTTAATAATAATTACTTCGTATTTAGTAATTTTGTACTTGGGAGCTTCACTATTTAGTTACCATGTTTCCCATTGTTCACAGAATGGGTCTTGCGTTGGAAAATATGCATACATGTCATTTAGTCTACTAAACTTACTTGTCCAGAATACTATTTATTTAGAAGGGAAATTTGGACTTGATTTTTTTTTGTCGATTTCAGTCATATCAGTAGGAATGAAACCGTTCATTCATTATGATTGTAGTTTCCTTGTTTGGCTATTTAATTTGCAAATTCGAGACTACAAAAAACTGTGAACAAGAGATGTTTCTTGATCCTTTTTCAACTTATTTAAAGTGAGTAAATCAATTTTAGCACCTATGAAAGTTCCAGCTCTTGTATGCTTATGTTGACCCTGTTGATTGTTGCCTCACTTAGACTATGGTGTCACATTGAAGAGAGAATTGTTAGATTGGATGGTTGTGAAATTGGACTTCAGAAAGAAAGAAAAATTATACTACTCACGAGTTCTATGTCCAACATTGGTTAGATGAACTAACAAGTACTAAGGCTTGTGATATAAAACAAGAGTCCATTCTCTTAACAAATCATACCGTTCTCGGTCTTTTGGCTAAGATCAAGTGTAGTATTTGTTCTTATCAGTTTAATATTTGATATGTGGGCCAATGGTCCACACGATATTAAATTTATTTCTTGAGGGTGAGAGTCCACAACAATAGCTTGCTATTGGGTCTCTCAAGTGTTGCCTTTGCGATGCACTATTGCATTGGCTTAGCGCGCCCCACCAATAAAGTCTTAATTGTTTTTGTTTTCTTTTTTTTGGTTTTAACTTATGGTGGTATTTTAGCTACTATCTCAAGTAGTGTAATAATGTAAATTTTCAGAAGCTGGGGCTATAATGATTATTTGGATTGCATGATAGTTTTGGACTTGGGACTCTTGCAGTGTTACTTACAAGCTGAACTTGGCTTTTTTGTTTTGGAGGAACTGTTAATCCTAGTTAGGAATTGTATACCTACTTTCACACTAAAATGAAACCTTTATTTTCCACAAAATGTCTTCAAGAATTTATCCACAAATTGAGTCCCATCTTTTTAATATATTTATATTTATTTCACCATCTAAGAAATATATCAAGTGAATTTATATGAGAAGTCTTGATTTGTTGTTTGATGTAGTAAATTGCTTAAGCATATGAAATTTCAGATTACAATCTGATCCTGCCGGACCTGAGATCTCTGGATAGTGGTGTTGAATGACCTTTGAGTGGACGACCTTCGTCAGAAGCCTTCTTCTTGGAAGGCGGGGTGGTACTTGTAAAGACACTCCAACGCTCAAGTCACTAAGCGCTGTGGATCTATTAGGTAATTTTAGGGTAAAATGTGTGCGTAAGCAATGCCCCTGAGTTAGTATTTATAGTGCAGGTTAAGGGTTTTGGTCCTTGAACCTTTACCTGGGATGCTGCCCTTGGAGGACAGCTATAAGCAGATCGTAAGAGTACGCCTTGGATCCTGCCTGGATGGCCCAGATGGCTCCAAGAGGTCATTATTCCAGTGCAATCAAGGGACATGTCCATCTCAGGGTCATTCATGACCTATGAGGAGGGAAGTCCAGACTGTCCCTGGTTTGGGTCTTGGCCCGGACCGGAACACAAATCTTCATTTTGTTCGTTATCTCGCTAAATTGCATCTAATAATGTTATGATATGGATCTAGTTGATTCCATATGACAGAAGGATCTAACTAAGTGATTGCTTGAGTCAGTTATTTTGAGTGAGGAAATCAAGTTTATGCACCCATGAAAGTTCCAACACTTGCATGCTTATGTTGAATGCACAACTGACTTATTATGCTTTTTAAACAATGAATAATCTGTCAATTATTGCCTCACTTAGAGTAAGGTGACATTTCATTTTTCATGTAGGATTGGAAGACAGAGAGATACAAAAATATAATCGAGTCTATTTCCATAAGTATATTTCTACATAATGTTCCACCTTCCTGTACTGTGAAGATGGTATTTTTGTTGTGAATCTATCTTTTAAGTTAAATTACATGTACATTCCTGTACCGTCTTATTTTTTCTGTTGAAGGAGCATTTTATAAGCCTTCATTGCTTCCTTGCTGGTATATTCATTCACACCATATATTGTTTATATAGCATTGAAACATATGTTTCATGCTTAAGAATTTTGGACCAAAACTTTTCCATGTTGCCATGCCTATTGAGATTGAGGCATCTAAGCTCAAAGTTAATACATAGTGTAAGACAAATAAAATTCAATTGGTGTGAATTAGAGAGGGTTTCCTTGTTGATTTACTAAACTCTATTCAATTTTATAGATTTTTGTCATCTAGCAATACTTTGCATACTCAATTTTATAGACGGAGGGTTTCACGTGATGGTGTTAAGGTAAACAAGCTTGACCTGTCAATATATTAGACAGCTTCTTAGGTTTCAGTACGACAATACCATCAAGAATTTAGAAAGTTGAAACTGAGGTTTCTTTTTTGTGCCAATAGTATAATTTGTATAGGGTTTTTCTATCATGTGCAAATTTGCACATGTTAAGAAATTTAAAATAGTAATTTTGCATTGGAACTTAAACATTTTGTATTAAATATATAACTTTTTGTTAAATAATTGTTGGTTTCAATAAAAACTTGTTACTTTTAGTTATCTTAACATGTGCAATATTGCACATGTTAGACAAACCCATTTGTATATATTGTGCATTGTAGAAACCTGAGAAAAACTGATTGGTGGTAGAGGATAGTATTATTGGTTTACCAGTAGATTTTCTCATGTTATCAATATTCTACTTGATCAATCAACCAACATTCAAACAGAGGGCAAGAAAAATTGTTGATTTGTTGTTTGATATAGTAGCTGGTTTACCTTTATTTTTAATTTTTTTTAAAAGGCAAAAGAAGATTCTATTAGATAAAAGAAAGCACAAGGTGTGCATACCAGTACAACAAAACAAGCAGTAGCTACCAAGTTGCATTTAATCATGTTAAGAATATTGTTACCCTGGCCTGAATTTGTTAACTGTGGTTAAATGCATTCTTTATCCAATGTTTGAAGAGGGAATTGTTAGACTTGGATGATTGCTGCGTGGACTTTAAAAAGAAAGAAATAGCTTAGTGCTCATGAGTTCTATCTCCCACATCGGTTAGAATAATAACAAGTACTGGGGCTTTTGATATAAAGGAAGAGTCCATTCTCTTAATAAATCATACCTTTCTCGGCCTTTTGGCTAAGATCAAGTGTAGTATCTGTTCTTATCAGTTTAATATCTGATATGTGGACCAATGGTCCACATGATATTAAATTTATTTTTTGAGGGGGAGAGTCCACCACAATAGCTTGCTATTGGATCTCTCAAGTGTCGCCTTTGCGTTGCACTATTGCATTGGCCTGGTGCACCCCACCAATTAAGTCTTAAGTTTTGTTGTTTTATGTTCATAAGTGCTTATCTGTTTAAGTATACTTCTTAGAACTTTTGGTGGATAATTTTTGAAGCAGAAACAACAAGGATTATTTAGATGTGAATGGTGGTTACAGAACCTGGCACCCCACCAAGAAGTCTTAATTTGTTTCTTTTCATCTTTGATCCCAAATGTCTCTTATTGTTTTGGACTAGGGCTCCCCTCACCCTAAACACAAGTTAATTAAAAAATAAAGGCTTAAATGCAGTTTTTGGCGGGGGGGGTTG
>Ga0315914_1005142_pt1 | contig 19199 bp, 3 predicted proteins | sample MpolenodulesMG_FD_203920 | JGI IMG/M metagenome (GOLD analysis project Ga0315914, IMG submission 203920) | Medicago polymorpha root nodule microbial communities from Los Angeles, California, United States - elongated nodules | ecosystem: Host-associated > Plants > Roots > Nodule | place: USA... | reverse complement strand
CAAAAACCCCAATAAACATTTGGCCATCAGGTTTTAGTCCCATGTTTTTAAATTGAGTAAATATATCAATTGAATCTTCTGCAAACCCATTCTTAGTGAGTTGCGTTATCATAGTACGCCAAGTAGTCAAATCGCGCTCAGGCATGCTCTTGAACACGTTGATTGCATCATCTAGAGAACCACATTCAAAATACATCTCCAATACTCTATTGTTTGTGCTAACCGTAACCGTAAGAGGATGCAAATGTTGCAAAGCATGTTTGTGTACAACTCTTAGCCTTCCCACAAATGTGCATTAATTGCAAAAAACGCTGTAAATCCACATGAATATGAAGCTTTTCCAACACTTGCAAAACTTCAACTGCTTCCTTCACTTTACCATCCCTGCAAAAACTATCTCGTTCCTTAAGTGTGCTTATGTATGACCTACCAAAACTAGCATGTTTATCCTGATAAGATCCACTAGCCCTTTGGTTATACAACCCAGCAAGATTTTGTTGATAATTCGAAGAATCATCTGCTTGATAACGACCAGCAATTCTGATATCAGTGGGACATATAAGCAGATTAACACAAACACACTAACATGGAGAGAACAGAGGAGAGACTTTGTATTTTGAACTCTTATATTTCATTCATGAAAACTTGATACATTACACAATGACTACATGCCTTTATATAGGCTTTGGAAATAACTATTCTTCTATGCTAAGTAATTGGATAAGACGGTGATGTGTTTTGGCTAGGCGGTGTAGCACTTAGATATTTCTACTTCTTAATGGTTAAGCAAAGACATAGGTGGTGCTAATCCATAATACAATGGTGGTGCTGCTATTATGACTAATTAAAGTATTACTTAATTATTAAGCCAATGCATATCCCTTAACTATTGGTGGTGATATATTTTCTTAGTGACCAAGTATTAGAGTTCAAGTTTCTTCTCAAGCCTCCTAGAGTTTGCTTGATTTAATTTCTAACAAATTCGGGAACACCGCCTTTCAGCAGCAGTGCAAATAGTCCTTGACGTATTGCAGCATTTGATATGGTTCGCAACGTGGCGGGAACAACATCCATTGCACAACCTCAAAAGAGAACTAACAGTAACTAGAGAAGCTTGTTTAGAAACATCATGAATGACTTATCATAATCTGAGAAAAGACAAATTCAAAGAATAAAGTCGGTGCATTTTGTCAATTAAAACAACAGATTTCGGCACAACTCAATGTAATGAGTCAACTTATAAACCTAAATCCCATTTTAATAATCACTTAAAAACGTTACTAGCATATAGTACCATAAAAGAACTGGTTAACATCCATTATGACTGAAAACTTGTGAAACAGTACAAAGAACAAAATAGATTATTGTGAATTTCAACCCTAAGGCTCCAACTCTACCAATTGCTTTCTTTATATAACTACTGAGTCTGGTTTTTTTTTCTTTCTGAAAACTAGTTATTATTGTATGTTGAAATAATTATTTTTAATAATGAAATAGAGTAACTATTAAATGAAAAAGGTTTTGCCCATATACACTTATTTAGAAGAAAAGAAAATAACTTCAAATCATTTTTTTTACTGAGAAAATGACTTCATTTAGACAAAGTAATATTGTGTATAAGCAGGAGAATGTACATACATACTCAACACTATGTGTCGCGTCATTTTTCGGAGACCATAGCTATTTAATTAACATTTGACTCACTAATTTTATTTCACGACTGAACTTTTAAATTTTTTAAGAAAAGGGGAAAAAAAGTTCAAATTACCCGTATTTTGAAAAGATTTAGGGTTTGGGGTTAGTTATATCTAGGGAAGGTGTTTTTTTTTAAAGAAATATTTAGGGAAGGTGTTAACACTTTAAATATCCATAATATTATATGGGAACCTTTTGATTTTATTCATTTTTTGTGTTATAACTTACTTGCTTTCAAAGAAAAGAAAAATAGAATTGAATGGTGAGTTAAAAAGAAAAAGAAAAAGAAAATTGATTTTAGTTGATTTGGAAGGACAAGTCCTTTGCCTACGTATCCGTGAGAGATCAAAACCTCATAGTTCGGGGTAAAAATTACCGTTTGATTTGTTTTGTGTTTTTTATTAGTTTTGAAAAAGTATTAAAATAAAAGTCAAGTGGCAAAATAAGAATTTGTTTGTGTTTTTTAATATTAAAAGAAAATTACTTAAAAATAGGATTAAATTGATTGAAATTTGATTAAGAAAATAAAAATAAAAGGGAATCACTTAATTGAAAATCAAGGTTTATTACGAAAATGATTTTTGTGAATTTTGGTTATTTGCATGTTTTTGTTGTTTTTCAAATAACAATTAAACCTAAAACTAAAACTACCATAGCAATAAAATAAAACGTAAGAAATTCGTAGTGACGTTGGATCACTACAAAATCTTTTAATCTAAACTAATATTTTTTGCATTTTTTGATATATAAAAGCTAAATAAATTATAAAGTAAAGACATGCATATTTTTGTGATTTGTGATATTATAAACTCCTAAAATGCATGATTAAAATAAATTACGAAAATAAATAAATAAAAAAAAGGGACCCAAAAGTGAAACAAAATGGGATATTTTAAAATATCTTGAAATCGAAAGGGACAGAAAGGAGTAGAAAAAGAAGAAAAGACTCGTCAACACAAGTCCAAAAAGGGAGAAGAGAGGAAAAGCACATGAAGCATGATCAACTGTGAATTTCGGTGTGTAGGATGCACTGTGTGAGCTCTCTATTTATAGAGAAAATTCACAACTAATAAGTGAGAAACTTTGGGAACAAGTAATTCACATATTAGATCTAGTACAAAAATGTCTCAATTGAGTATCAAAATATATTATAGAATACAAAAATATATTATTCAGGACATAAATCTGTTATTCAGTATCAAAATATATTTCAGATCAAATACTAAAATATATTAGATTGCCTACCAAAATATTTCAGATTGTTTTCCAAAATATTCTAGATTGCGTTCTAAAATATTTTAGCAAGACTTGAGGACAAAGAAAACACTTTTTAATAATGATCAAATTAAATATTTAATTTATCTTTTCTAAATAAAAAATTTCTAGTGCTTACTTCGTTCGTACAATTATGTACCCTCATTAATTAAAGATACACCCCCACTATATAATCTTGGGGTATGACACTATGCAATTAATTAACATAAAATCGGATTAATGTGTAAATTAGTTAGAGTGAGAGGAAAATAACTTAGTAGAATGTACCGCCCTAGTCCAGAATAGAAATGTGAGTTTGAATAATATGATGGTTCTTAATTGTTTCTTAATTGTTGTTCATAGTCGCCCGTCCACATGTGAGGGATTTGTTCAAACCTTCACCTTAGGAGTTGCCAACAATTTGTTTATTTTATATGATATGAACAATATACAACTAGTGTTGTCAATTGCATATCGTGGAAAATAGTGGTTTGTTCAAAATCATCTATGCTATAGTTATATTTTGTGGTCCTAGCCACAATTTGTATTAGATAGCGTATTGTGTAACAATAACAATTTGTTCAAAATTTGTTACACAAGTAGATAGATAGATACATATAATAATTTGTACCAACGTGACGGTATAGGGACTAAATTGAAGATGTATTCATAACTATTAACAGATGTGGCACGCACATGTCTATGTTCAAAATATAACATAAAATAGAATAAAGAAGAAGGAAAACCTGGACGGCTATCACTGTTTCTTCCGGCGGCGTTTTGTTTTTGATTATGTTTATTTGTCGTTTGTGGATAATAAATTGTTTGGGTTTGGAGAATTATAATACAATTTTTTTGAATATATATGACAATTATAAACAAATTTGTCTGTTTTTCTCGGTTATAATTGCTATTTTTTCTTCAAAAAAGAATTGTTATTTTTTGAATATATGACAATTATAATACAAATTTAGACTTCTTACCCTGGAAAAAAAATTAATTCCAACTTATATTGTTTCTATTTTAATGGTATTGTTCCTATGAAATAGTGACAGTGTTTTCACCGTTAGTTATTTTGTATTAATTTAACTTGGTTATACTACCTCTGTCCCTAATTATAGGACTCTTTTGAAAAAATAACGGAAATTAAGAAAGTGGATATTTGTATTAAAGTTGTTTATAATCACTATTGTTTTTACAATTTTATCCTTAAGAGAGAGTTAGTTTATGTTTTCCATATGTTATTTATTGTTGATTGAAGAAAAAGATGTATAATAGGGACATGTATGTAAATAAATAATTAATGTAGTTGGAAATAGCAAATGAGTTTTATAAAAAGGGACAAAAAAATTCTCAAAAGGATCTTATAATTAGAGACGGAGGTAGTAATAATTATTGTTAAAAAAAAGCACCATTAGTTTTCTCTAGTACAACTAACAGAAAGTATCTAAACTCTTCTGATCCCAATAAGAGTTGCCTCTTAGAAGCCTTCTCATCTTTCACTCAATATGTGAGATAGACACATGCTAGAAAATGGCAAAAACATCTACACTCGTAGATGTTGAATATTTTGGATTTACTTTAATTAATTATTAAAATATAAATGTATTATATAGTATTAAATATTTAATGTTATTGTACTTGATATTTATATTGGACTTATTATGAACGGACCGTGATGGGTTGGACCGTTCTGATTAGCCATGCTGAAAACAGAAAGAACGCTTAATCAGTAAGGCGGCAGAAACTCTCTCAAAACCTAATTCTCTGAAGTCACTTTCAAGTCTCATGGATTCTTCAACTATTCAAGGTACACGGATATGATTGTCAGTTAATACTGTTTAATAATATGTTCTATTTTATATCTATGATTTTGGTATGCTTGTTAAAACCCTTTAAGTAGATACTTGCAGGAATTGCACTCCACTAGGTGGATGCCTCACAAATACACACATATATAGCCGGACTTCACTTAGTGGGAAAATGTCTAGTTGTTATTGTAAATATGTACAATATTTTAGTATGATATTTCTATAAATAACAACAACGGCATACGTATGTGTTTTACATTGTTAAAAATAAAGGGAGTAATAGTTATTATCAAGAGAAAATAGGAAATATTGAAAATCTTGTCTGCTTCCTCTAATTGAATCCATTCCTTATTCCTCCTACCTTACTTGCAGTGCTGCAAAATTAGGATGGGAGATGCTGAAAATAGAGAATTTTCAGCAGGATTATAATGATCTTAGTTCTATATTTTTTACACTGCTGTAAAACTTTTATGCTGCTGAGCAAATCAATTTCACCGTGAACTTTTGGAGTCTATGGAAGGCGAGAAATGAAATGTTGTGGAGTAATAAGTCGGAGGCTGCAAGTTGCATACTTTAGACAGATCTCGTGTGGTTCATGTGGAATGGATCCAGGCAAAAAATCGGGCAGCATCCCATTGTTCAAACTATTGGTTTCGCAAGTGTCATTTGAGAATATAACAGTTTGTTCAGCATAGCAAATTTTGCTTGGTCCTCCTGCATAATGGATGTACGAGAGGGAAGCTACCGGACTGTTATTGGCACTTTAATGGTTGAATGATTGGGAAGTTGACAGTGTAATTTTTGAGATTGACAGTAAAATAGTGGTCGATTTCCTGTACATAGTTATTGGCATTACTATATCAGATAAACTAGAAGCAAACATAATGCCACCCAGATTCACTTCTCCCGTATTTCATTTGTTACTGCACTTTATGCATGTCCAAAGTGCTATTATACCTTCAATGCCCTAGCATTTTCCATCCATACAACTCATGGTCATGCCTAATGTATGTTTTATTTTGATTCGAATGATCTTTAGCAATTTCCTAGTGTGTTGAAGCTCGTGTGTTGTCAAGATTTTTGTACATTGAAGCATATCTAGTACGCGCTTCGAGAATGGGAGGCGGCGAGGGTAGCAGAGCATGTACAATAACAGATGTAAAATGGATACATATCACATGAAGAGTGAATTTGTACATACATCATGTAACAAAACAGACAACATATCTATGTGGGGAAGGTCATAACCTTAAACACCAGCACTCACTGGGAGTACAATATATTTGTAAACATTATGTACAATAATAGGAGTAAAAATGGATACATATCACATGAAGAGTGAATTTATACACATACCATTTATCACAACACACAAACATTTTATACATAGGTAGGGAAGGTCATAACTTTCAATACCATACACCCAATGGTATTGCTATGTAATATAGTATAAACGAGTAGTCTACCAATTTCGTCCATTAACTTGCACCCTCTTTCGCATTTCATCCCTCAAATAAATAAATAAAAACCAGTTCCCTTAAACGTATTTCATGTCCATTTTATTAATCCCTAATGTGACAAAACATTAAGGGTTACTTATCATCTTCATTTACTTGAGGAACAGAGTACGAGGGAGGGTGAAAGTTCAAGAACAAAATTAATGGTTTACTCTATAAATATAGTTACAGTCATAACTTTCCAGACAAGAGAACTAGGCAAATTCGCGATCAGGAAACAACAATGGAGCCAAGAGACTCCACAGATACAACCCAGCAGTAACCCATTCTGTGCCAATCCGAACCCATACTGATGTCCAACCAACATCTATCAAATCTGAGCTTTCAGATGTGCTGGTCCATCCAGAAAGAAGCATGGCTGAATACATGCTAGCGAGGGCAAATATTAGGTGGAAGAATGAATAGGAATAGCTAACTGGTCGCGCTTCCTTTTCCTCCTTTTTGCCTTTTCCTTCTTCCACTTCTTCAAGAAGAGGTTTGCTCTCCCCTAAATAAACAGATTTCAAAAACTTTTATATTATAGAAATGAAGTATGAACAACACGTTTATATTCGACAAAACTATGAAAGTCGTGGTATATAAAGAGGCGTAGAAGAATTAAACCTAAATACCAACACGTGAATGAAAAGATACGAGATCCTAAAAGAGTCTTGACTAGTACTGTTACCTGCTTTAGGTGAAGATGGTGGTGATAAGAATGTGGTTGAAGATCCAGCACGAAGAGCAGAATACAACACAGACAGCACTGTTGTTAGCATGCCAAGAACGAGTGTACCCGTGCTTACAGCTCTGGACTTGTTGAGACCATTGCACTCATAACCTCGAGGTTCGCTAGAAAGACCCGTGTAGCACACATATGCACAGTAAAGTGATATCACGGATGCAGGCAATAAGCTTCCGTTCACCTGTTTTTGCACTACATTATTACTTATTTTTTTCAATTGTAAAATAAATTAAAAGGAGGCTAAATGGATGGAATTAAGTACCGGATTAACCTTTCAAACATATTGAATTTCAGATCTCCTTATTTTTAATCTTGATCAATAATACTAATAAACAATTCTTAGAAGGCACAATGTATCCATAAAAATAAAAATTAAGACTCTTGGGGACAGATTTGCAATGAAAAAACAACATCATTCTTGTTAAAATTATTAACAGACCCCTCTAAATGCAGCTACTGACAGTTCACCATTTAATCAAGACATTAATCCCTCAATAGCACATCACAAAGTTCACAAATCCATGACTTAAACAATTGAACTTTGTGCAACCAGCTACTGTTTCTGTCATATGGATGTATGAATCGCATATTGGACTATTTTGATGTTTATTTGTAATATATCAGTGATTGCAATGAGTTGTTTCTCTTGTTTGACTTCATAGATAAAAGTTTCTTAATGTTGAAATATATTTTTTGTAATTTTTATTGATCACATATCTCACGATTCACAATAAGATTCAATTCACCTATAAAAATAAACAATAAGATTCACATTTCAAATCTCGAGTTGCTATGCTTAGACCAGACCAAACAAAGACCCAACCCAACAAGTTCTAAATTAATGGGAAAAATCACAAATCAGAAGATAGATCTACAAGTTAACACACAAGAAGAGCATAACATTCAAAAAGAATAGACACATTGACAAATCGCAAGGCTCAAAATTAGTACACTGTGGGTGGTGGGACTAGGTTCTCTTGTTGTTTGAGTTGGATTCAACTTAATAGTTAGATTTGAGCTAAAACAAGCTTAATTCATTTACCTAGATGGCCTATTTGGTTTATTGCAAACGTGCAACAATGGGTTTCTTCGATGGCGGAGCTTGGTGAATTTTATTGAGGGGGGCCATTTTGTATGGAATATATAGTAAATGTTTTCACAAATATCACGTAAATCGTTTGTTGGCTTAGTGATTATTTTTGCATCAATTTACCTATGTCCGCGTGGGTTCAAGTCCTGATTATAACATTTTCATGAAATAAAAACATCAGAAATACAAAAAATGGTGTGTTAGGCCTCAAGCCCGTGACCTCCAACTTACAAAAACATACATTTGTCACTGCGCTGCTTTAAATATCTTTTTAATTTACGAAACAATTAATACACACACACACACACACAAACATATAACTATAATAATATGTATATATCTATTATTTTTAAAATATTTGGAGTGGTCATGGCCATCACTTGTCCCTAAAAAGCTCTGTCCCTGGGTTTAATTTTTTTGGTTTGGGACTTTGTTTATGTGAGGAACAATGAGATTGAAACTCAATACAACATTACTCACCTCCTTTGTAGATAGATTTGTGTTATTTATGGAGCCGGGTACTCCAACTGTAAGGTTAATGATTTGAGTACTATGGATCATCGTCATTCAGCCACTGCATTTACATTATTTATAATATATAAAAAAAACATTGAACCACTGCCAATTTAAGCATGTACGGAAGAAAATAACCATTACTTAGAAGGCTTGTTCAATCATCCTCAAACTCGGTGATTCTATGCAAATCTACATGAGTCCATGCGAGACATTGTGAGTGTACCGTGTTTACATCAAAACAATTTTGTAAGCAAGATAACTCGATTTTGTATCCTAGAATCATAAACTAGTACAATTAAGTTAAGATCAGAATACGGAATATACTTGTTTAGGACCCAGAATCATACCAGGTTCAATGTCGCAACAACATCTGCAATAATTAAATTTAACGATGGAACTGAAAAACCGGAAAAGAAAACTACTACCGTAACAAAATGGAAAACCTTCCAATAGTCCATTAAAATATAAACATAAATTAAATCAAGCTATTATGATTAATCGCTGATAGGACACTGGTTTTGGGCCTAAGCCCAATAACCAAGCTGAATAGAGAAGTTAGAGGAACAGTTGCTGATGTTGCAGTTTGTCAGAATGTGTGAGGGTTTATAGGGAGAAGGATGGGTGAGTGAGGAGTCATTCCGAAATATTGTTAGGGTTAGTTAGGAGAATTTTCTTTCTGGTTAGGAGCATAGTGCTCTAGTTAGGAGTTCTAGGAACTCTGGTCTATCTTTTTCTTTCACCATTTCTCACCATTGTAGAGCTCTTGAGCTCATCTTTACATTCAATAATATACCATTTTTTAAGACGAGAGGGAAAAAAGAGAGAAAAGTTTCTTGTTCATTAGTGGTGAACGAGATAATTAATGGTTCACCAAACTGGCCTAGCTATCACAGTCTAATTTGTACTTCCTCATATTAAAGCACAAAAAAATGTTACTGAAAATTGCAGAAACATCGCATGTTCTCTCATCGCCAAACAACTCATATTGCACAAAAAATGGAATATAAATAGAGCTTCAATTGCTTAAAGGCATTTCTATTCATTACCTTAGGATGTAGAGCAACAACTGCAAACACAAAAGCAAGAATCATCGACATGGAAAGGAAGAAGACATTGAGACCACAGTCATATCCCCCAGGGTTGAACCAAATAAAAAGAATTCCTGACAGCGTAAATGCTGCAATGTAGCATCCAATTGATACAACAAGTAGAGCATAATACCTAAACATGCAAATTTATTAAGAGCATAAAGGCAAATAGAAAACCATAGGGAAATGAATTATATAAAGAGTTTCGGCATACCATTTTTGTTCATCTTTCTCAACCCATGCATCATTCCAATTGTGGGTACAGTCAAGTAAAATTATCACTTGAATCAGTAAAAACAAGCCAGCCCCGAACTTCGATATGAATCCTACGGGTATTATACATATACACATGTCAATCATCAATCTCACAAGGAACCAAGAGGGAGAAAGTAAGGACTACAGAGCATACCATACGCTAGCATTATGGAATCTGGAGTGAAGAATGCAAGGACAATGAGCAAAAGCCATATAACTGACTTCACGGTCCATCCACCATGGTGCCATGTATCACGCCTATCATTCTGGTCCTTCACACCAATCATTATGAGGGCTAAAACAACAAAGAACAGGCAATTTCCCAAGCTCACACGAAGAACGGCTTGTACTTGATACCATTCCTTTGTGTGGGTATCCGATGAATCTATCCCTGCAAGTTTGAATTTATATACCAAATGAAAAGAGAGAAAAACAAATTCAAATCTTAGCACAAGAAACGTCGTACTCAGAACAAAAGATACCAATTCAGAGAGCTTGACTAACACAAGTCCACGCACTAGAACTAGAAATTTGTGAAAGTATCCAAAAACTTATATATTGGCACTAGTATTGTTAAATAGAGGCTATATCAGCGCTATAGCATATCGAGATTTGACCAAATGGCGATACGAAGTTTAGTATATAATATTGTCAAGTTGCGGCTAAAACAGCCCTCTAGCACAACACCGTTGAGTAGCTGAATTTGAACAAACAATCATTTTCTGTGATCATCGATTGACAACACTGATTGACATTTTATATATTCAAATAGAAATACTATCCCAAGTGTGAAATTAACTCTTTTCTTCAAATTCTAAACAGATTATAAAAACCAAATAAGCACTAAATAATCATACATTCTATGTTGTTCATATTCTACCAAAATTTCAAGTTTTTCTCTAATTAGTTGAATTATACATTTATAGACATGATATAAATGAAGCACGGACACAGACAAGGACACCAAACATGACTAGGCCAAAAAACAGGACTAGGACATTGACATAACATGGATAAAATTGAACAATGACATAATTCAATGTAGTGACATGTGTGTCAGTTGTGTATGGATATCATATTCGATCAGAAGTGTCGGCGCTACATACTATACTATATGAGAATTCAACCAACACAATTCTAAGCATCGAATTTCTGAAAAACAATTGGCTATGAATATGAAACAAAAGCAAACCCAATTTATCAAACTTAACCAATCATTAACACACATACCCAAATGAAAAATTAGTAAAAAAGTTAAAATCTTTAGCTAAAGAAATGAAATTACATGGAATTTTCTCCAAAAGAGGTGCTCCAACTTCTCTAAGAATCCAAGAAACTATAAGAGACGCACCAAAGAGAAAACAGTAACCGATTCTAGCTGATTTTTGAGAGATCCCAGATGCTACAGAGGAACAGAGACCACATGTTAAAGATGTGCAGCATGATAAACAACACGACATGGTTGATCTAGAGTTATGTTCTTCCTCGTTTCACTGTCACAGCTTGTTTGTGTAGTTTGAGTCCTTTTTGTTGTCGTTTAATCAAATGGTCGTTGCTTATCAAACTTGTGTTTTTGACCGGAAGAAAGGGATAAAGATTATTTACGTAGAATTGTTCATCAACTAATTAAATATTAATAATTCATACATACATTTTGTAATTTTTTTTTTATAAAGGGGATTGATAAATTTTTACTTTTCCCCTCACATTTAAGAGCAAATATTTTATTTTGGACTTTAGTGAACTTCCACAATACAAAATAGATAATATGGTGGAGGTAAATCAAAATTCGTTCAAATTTAAAAGGACAATAATACAATAAATTTTGAAATTGTATGCAATGAAGGTATAAATCCAGAGAATCTTTAAATATATATCAATCTAAAGTTTTTTTATAAGAGGTAAACCAAAACTAGCTTAAATGATAGGAGGTGACCACTATTTAACCCATTTTTTTTAACTAAATTGACATTAACGATTATTTTAAATCTAAATTTTTATCCTTTTGTTAACACCTCAAGCATATTATCAAAAATATTAATTCATAAAAAAAAAGATATTTTTACAATAAAATTAAATAGAAATATAATCTTAATTGATAATTCAATTTCTTCAACTAATATCAAAAATGAAAAGATAATCATAAACTTTATAGAAATGATTTTTCAATCTTTCATAAAACAGCAATGCTATATATCCCCAAGGTTTATGTAGCGAGAGTGTCCCAAATTACATTTCAACAAATGAAAATGTTTACTGGCTGCAAAACATGGGGGAGTGAGGTTCTTATTTTTTTTTTTTTATTAAGTATTCAAATAAAAATGTAATCTAACGGCCATTAATTTGCCAGCACATTCGGGAACAGTTCACGAAATAATTTTTCGCTGGATCTATCATTTCACTTCATAAAAATGATTCCTTATGAGTTCTATTCTCATTCAAGCTTTCAAAGCTCTTTTCACTCAATTTCTCACAAAATCTTCATAATTCTAATACCGAAATATAAAAGTTTACTCCCTTTATTCTCAAAACAGCAGCATTTTTCACTCTTTGAATGGTTTGTGGAGCTTCAATTGTTAACACTTAACAGATAAGCATCTGTCATTTTGTGAAGAAGTGTCACCCAGGTTTGTGACACATCACATAGCCTTTTGAGAGATGTACTTTTCTTGTTAACATTAACCCATGCAACTCAATTATAGGACTCTTATTTATGCTAAATTATTCAGTTCCATGCATATACAACACTTAAAGGCTTTTTTCTTTAATTACAAGCATAGAAAAAGGACCTGAAAGCAACAATCAGCTCCCACATATGAAAACTCATTTACATAGTGATGTACATCCAAAGAGAATATTGACACACTGCTTCTATGCAATCTCCATTAGTCACATCATGAACTACACAATGTTGTTGGGTTTATAATTTAGTGTAGAATATATTCTCAATTGATCAGTTTGAGGCTCCACATGCACGTTAAGCAATTATGTAAAGTGTAATGTGAGAAAATGAAGAGTTCTTATTTTAACAAATTATAATGTATTATGACATACATTTGATTTATAAACCAATAGTTGATAATAATCAATTTACACTTAAAAATTACTCACTTTAGATGAGTTGAAATTCTCTCAATTTGTGAATACATACATACTCCCCATGTTTTGTAGACGTGGCATAGCCTTCTAGGAGTTTGGTTTTGTCCTTGGTGAAGTTGTGCCCTACTTATAACCACTATATTATACCACTTGTCAATGTGGAGGCTAAACTCTGATTTCACCTTATAATCCAAACTTTAGAGTTAATTCAATCTCAAAAGTTAGCTCTTAAACTAGTGTTGCATCTATTTACAATCATCATTTCAATCATATCCTAATGAAAAATCATATTCAAAATCAAAAGACCAAAAGCAGCAATTTGCTAGCCAGAGAGTTAAGCCTCCCTGATTCACATATTTCTCCTAGTAGATTACAACTCATGAGTATGATATTTATCCAAATTAAGGGAATGTTGACATACTAATTAGTTAGTCACATCATGAACTACACATATCATCTAATTTTTATCATTATTGCTTTCCTCACCACCCCCATCTTCATCAAGCCAACCCATTATAAGTCACAGACTACAGTAAGACTTACCAACAACCTGGAGCTTTCTTTTCATAGAAAAACAGCACAAAATTCCAACCTTTTTGAAATAACTTGTCCCCCAAGATTGATATTGACCCTTAGACCAAGTGTGTTAACTTCATTGGTGTAGCATTGTAGCTAGGCCTATCTCAATGATTCAAATTTCACCATATAACTATTTAACTAGGACCCATTATATACTTAATATTATTACATCAACCCCTAAGGTCCACAAATATTAACTTTTAATAATAAGAATCTTATCTTTGATACTTTCTTCTTTAAGATAAGATGAAATATTTTCCATCAAAATGAGACATAATTTGACAAGCTTACAAGTTACAAGTCACATGCTTGAACAAGCTAAGCTCACTTCCTCATTATGATTTAAGAGGGTCAATGATGATGTGCTCACGTGAAGTTTGTTGGAATTATATCAAATTTTGTGCTATAAAACAAGTCTTCGCATGTGTCCCTCATTTGAACTACTTGTAGAAGCATATGTTAATGAGGCCCCTAAGGTTTTGAAATGATAAATGATGTGAGGTTTAGGCACTATTTAAGATAAGGGTGACATTTTTTTTGTACTTTGTTAATCACTTTTAAAAGAAGTGACAGCCACTAATTGCCGGCATGATTTAACTGAAAACTATGCATTTAAGATGAAATTTGGAAATATAGAAAGCACGTGTATTTGTGTCAAATATAAGAACAAGTGGAGCCTTGGCATTGGATATGAGGAATTGGATGGAAATTTCAAATGTGGATTCAATAAGCACATTGTTTTCCTGCCATGGGATATTTTATCTTCAATAAATTGTGTGCCAAGGGTTACTAGTTTGAGCAATTTTAGAGACTCAAAAATGATGGGATGCATGAGTAAAAGATTTGCCAAGTGGAGAAGAATGGTGAGGCAACAACAAGGGAAGATTTATATTATGAGGATTTGCATCACTATGCTTCTCAATTGGCATAAGTATGCTTAGTTATAAGCACTTTTTTTAGTATTCTCCTAATCAGCTATTAGTTTTAGGTGTTATATATATATATATATGTATATGTATCTACTTAGCTAGCTCAATGGATTGTACTATTTGACTGTTGAGCATAGTCACTATAGCATATAGTAGTACTAGTAAATGAATTTGTGTATGTAATAACATCAAGTGGTTGAAAACCAACCTAGAAATGTAAAATCTCCTCATTCTCTCTCTCTCTCTCTCTCTCTCACTCTCATTCTCTGTGTGTGTATATATATATCACCCCCTCCCCCTAGCAGTTCTTTGTTTTAGTATTTGTTGTTTGTGTGTTCTCAAAAACATACAAATGAAGGGGGGAAAAATGCATATATATATATATATAGTCAAACATATGTGTTATGGCATAATTCTTTGCTTCTGTCATGTCTCACATCTTGAATGTTTTCTGAAACAACCTTAGACAGGATTATTAATAACAATTAGAACTCAATTACCTTTTTTCTAAATGGTATAATTAGAAACTTAGTTACCACCATTGGTATGTAATTATGTATGCTTACTTGGTAAATTAAACATTTCAATTCTAGATTTTCACTAGTACATGATACATTACTTCATCACAACTATGCAATATAATAAAAATTGTACAACTAATTAAATCAGGTTAACTATAGCTAAGGTTGTTTCTCTATCACAGGTGAAATCCTTGCTGGACTATGTATTAATCTGTGGTCCTTTGATATATAAAATATATTTGGCTTGGCAATATCGAAAATATCTATCTAAGGTACTTGTTTTTTAATATTCTACAAATCAAGTTAAAGGGGTAGATAACATATAGGGTAATAAGGACAGGGTTGGCCCCTCTTATTAGGATGTGTTGCAGCAGGTCCATTTCTTGGATGATTTGGCAACAAGGACAGTGTGAATGTGTGATATAGACCACTTTGGCATCTACAATTCCATTATCAGGCCGTTTTCAAGTCACCAATTATATACTCTCCTCCACAACATTATTTCTTCTATATATATAAAAATCATATCAAGTTATAAGGAACTAAAAGAACATTTTTGTTGTCTAGGCTTTATTTGGCAGGACACTTCTTCTCAATGAAATATCCAAAGTCTCAGTTATGCAAAAGGTGGTCAAGGCAATTAAGGGAGCAGAAAACAAGATTTTATATCATGTGGAGGTGTATGGTCATTCTTCTAATGTGGCAAGAGTGACCTTGATGATACTTAAGAGCATGAAATCAAGAGTGACCAACAAAATCAAGGTAATATAACTTTTACTGAAGTTACAATGGTACATCGTGATTCTACCAAATATACCGTCAATCAAAACCTACATTACTCTTGTAGATAACTTCTAGTATGTTTGGAATCACGTTGAAGAAACACCTTCCAGAGCGTTTTGACTCACTCCTCGAAAGTGTAGCTTCTTTATGAGATGCTACACACTTTAATTTAGTGGTAGACAAGCATGAAAATCATGGCTCTACTTCGATTTCTCTTGTTGTTTTTGTTTTTGTTTGGACACTCGAGTCTAACAACTTTTGTAATTGTGGATTTTGTTTTAATATTCGATAAGAAAACTTATGATCATTGCCAATTGTCAATATGTATGTATTTGAGAAAATCTATGCATAATCTTTTTCATTTCTAATCTTCTTTCTTGTTAAGACTTTATCTAAATTTGTGTACTCATAACAAAATGTTTAATCAGTTGAATTGGCCAACCTACGCTACTTCTGCTACTAGTTGTACTAATGTGTAGCTATGCTAATACTAACAAAGTGCTCGAAAGGTATATACTAAAAATTTTAAAATAGAAATATTGTTTAGAAAGTAGTGTATTCAATTCATTGAAAATTAAATATTGTTTTTTTCATTAAAAATAGTTATGGATTTAGTTTCTTAACTTTGTTAACAATGGCCTTTTATAATTGTGAGAAGTTGTGTAAATGGGTGATAATGAATAAATTTTACTTATAAATCTTATGAAAAACATTATCACTTGGTCAAGATGTCATCACTTTTTCCGTAGCTTTGACAAACAGTCACAAACTCTTTAGTGTAAAAATACAAGGGTGTTTATCCGATAGGACACCTAGACTTTGTATGTGTTTTTGGTTTTGCATACATATGTCGCTGCCACACGTTTGAGAGAGACTGGCTGTGAAAATAAAGAAGCTACTATTTGTAACTTCTCTTTAGAGGCACGTTTAATATGCCTCCACCATCAAAACAAACACTTACTTCGTGTTTTTCGGACCTCTCCAACAGCCACTGGGGAGTCACAACCCAAACAGCTACAATACATTCATCTGATAAGGTGTGGGGGGACATTCGAGGATGGAAAGTGCAGCAATGCTTCGGTTTAAATCTAGGTGTATTGCACCAAATACACTAAGCATTCGTTGGTCTCAGCGTTTAAGGATAGTAGACGCACGTTTTTGCTAGTGTATTCACGGTAAAAAGGGTCCAAACGGACGATTGTGGTGGTCAGATGCACAACCAAACACTCACTTAATACACATGCATAACAAAGCATAGATGATTAAAATATCAAATATTTAATTTTCTAACTTTACTAGTGCTTACTATAGAGAAACCAAATTCTTTTTTTCCCTCTTGTCTTATTCCCTTATGTGCTCATCTTCCTTCTTATGATTATTCTTATGTTGCAAAGTTACATCAGAAATCTATACAACATTAGCTCACTATGCTTGCACTACAATCTAACAATACACATTTTTCTGCGGAGTAGTTAACCCTGCCATACTTTGGCCTCTCTGGATGGTTAAAATCAAGAGAGAAAAAAATCATAATTATTTCTTTTTTCAAAAAAAAACAACTATGCTTAAATAACAGACAACATTCAATCTACTAAATTTAAATCATTCTCTAACAAGAAAATTTCTAACTAAGAAAAGCTCGTGGTATACACAATCTTATATCTGTTGAGCCTGAATAAGCATGACTTCTAATTGTTAAATTGCAGCGGATCATAGCAAGAATTTGTTAAGAACGCTGCCCTTTAGGCCCCCAGGTTGCTCAACCCTGAAAAAAAGACCAACCGGAAGATAGCTTCCAATATATTGTGAATAAAAAAGGAGATCAAACGTTACGTTCTACTAGGTATCTACTTTGTACCATCGAAAATTATGTTATGATAAATCAAAGGTTTTTTGAGCAAAAATAAAGGGCATAAAGAGCAAACTTCATCCGTAAATTACTTGTACCAACCCACATAGTCATAATTGATAAAAGGAAATATTTAACCGAACATAGAAACGAATATTTAAAAATTCAACTTGCCACTCCTATTTGAAAAATCAAATGACTGCAAAGTATTTATCGTATATTCACTCCGTCTCAAAATAAGTGACTCATTTAACCATTTCACACATATTAACTTAAGTGGATAAATAGAAGAGAAAATTGTATTTTCACTAAAGTAACATTATTAAGTCTTGATGTATTTATCATTATCATAAATGTAAAGTAGAAGATGTTGAATTGAAAATGATGATATTAGTTTTAATTAGATAATACAATTGGAAAAAATCGTTAATGTTGTATTATAAGTTGAAGTGATGATGAGTTATTTTAAGAGGTTTATATCTGTGTGTGATGTGGTTCCCTCGTTTTCGCACACAGATATTTTTATAAGTTTGTTCCAAATTATTTAGAGAATTGTTTTTTAGACTTCAAAGTCTGCTACCACACATCTGAAAATGATTTTTAATGCCTCCAACTATAATTTCCTGCTTAATTTTTTCATTTGTAGCAAACGGTTGTTAACTACCATTGAAAGTATTTTAACCATTTTTGAGGTGTGTGATAGCAAATCATTTAGATTTTTGCTCTTCCCCCAGCACAGTTTGCTCGCGCCCAACATGTTTTCCAAATATACCCCTGCGTGAGTTAAGTCACGCACCGCTGGCCTATGCGCAAGTTAACTTACGCACTTTGGCCGGTGGTCAGAGCTGAAGAACAAACATTTTTCTCACTTTGGTCAGGTTTTCAACATTCAATTTACACGTTTTTAACCCATTATACACCTTTTTTTTTACCACATTAATGGTGTTTATAACCTATACTACCATTCTCACCTATAAATACCCCTCCATACTTCCCTAATTCCTCACACCATATCACTTTCTCCCCCTCCTCACTCTCTCCCTCTCTTTCTCTTCTTCTTTTTTGCTTATATAGTCTCTAGGCTCTTTATACCCCTTTAGGTATATATTAGTAGCTCTTGGGGAAAATAGTGGTCTGTCGAGTTGGGGAAAAAGACATCATCCCTTGAGGTAAATTAGGTTTGCTTCTTTTTACTCCCAAAATCTTTTTACCGTGGGTAAAAAGAATCATCATGGGGGTATAAAAGGAACCAAATTTAAATTTACCTCAAGGGATCTTGATGTCTTTTTCCCCCAACATGACTAATCACTATTTTCTCCAAGAGCTATTGCTATATACCGAAGAGGGTAAAAATAACTTTTTATCTCAAGAGGGTTAAAAGATAATAAGTAGATTAGTGAATTCAAATAAATTATTGTAATGTTTGAATGATATTAATAAAACGAGAGTTATATTTATTAATTTTGTTTTTTATTTGTAATTATATTTG
>Ga0315914_1005140_pt1 | contig 19204 bp, 11 predicted proteins | sample MpolenodulesMG_FD_203920 | JGI IMG/M metagenome (GOLD analysis project Ga0315914, IMG submission 203920) | Medicago polymorpha root nodule microbial communities from Los Angeles, California, United States - elongated nodules | ecosystem: Host-associated > Plants > Roots > Nodule | place: USA... | reverse complement strand
TGAACCTGTCCAGAAAACAGAGAATCTTCCATTTGATAAGACAGCTTCAAACATAAGTTCATCGAAAACCCCGATATCAATGACATGGGCAAGGGGTTAACTTCTCGCGTACAAACTAATCTTTCAGGTGGTTGTAGATTTGTTGCTGGTACCAAATCAATAACTCCAGCAGAATTTAACCAATTCATTACTGTTTCAAGAGCAGGTTGTGCCATTGTGTAGGTCACAACCCAAAACATCCCTATTGAGCGTTCATCCATATTCATATAATCCATCATTCGGTCTCCTGATAATTCAAGGGTTTCTTAGAATGATAAAATCAGATAATACAAGAATAATAGTTTAACTACTATTTAACAATATTTCACTCAGCAAACTGCCAAAAACTATGGAAAAGGGTAAAGAACAAATGTAAGGATCTGGAGAGAATGTAGCAAAAGAGAAACAGAAAAGATAATGAAAAATTTAATCAGAGAGAAGGAGCTACACCATGTCACACACACACAGTAGGATAATAATTGGATGACTTTCCTTATACTTGTGTTAACTATGAAAAGAAATACTACTAGTCTATAACTAAGCTGCAACTAGAGTAAACCATGATAACTATTTCCAATTTACCATCATATCCAACAATAAAAGAAGATTGAAGTACAAAGGAGGAGGGATTCCAGCTTTCAACATCATGAAAATAGTAAAAAAAAAGTCAAACGGAAAGGAAGTGTTGATTGTACATATAATTATATGATATTCTTTACTTTATTATTTGATTTAGTTTCCTTAAATAGTTAGCCATTACTGATATTGCTCCCAATCCTGAGGTATTCAAACTCTGTTTCCCCCCTTATATTTAATTGTAGAGATTTACTGCATAATAAAGACAATTATTCATACTATTCAACTAGGTATAAGAGCATTGTGGCCGACCCTCTCTCCTCTTATATAAGGTTCACATAGTCGTTTCCGTTTAGGTCATCATCCGTTGTTGCGATAGCCATTGAAATGCAGTTGTTTGAATTATAAGATATATTGAAAGATTGCATGACAAGGGCTTGTTTATACAAACAAAGATCATATTAATATTGTTGGATACACAATTGCAAATTGGGCAGGTGATGCAAATGATATCAAGGTAGTCAAAATCGAGATCCATTGTAGGATCGGGAGGGAGATGAAAGATCGTAAATCGTGTGATCGTAATAGGGATCAGAAGATCCTACTAGATTCACAAATTTATATATACATACATACAAGACAAAATAAATTCTATGATGTATTAAAAGATCACATGACAAGGGCTTGCTTATACAGACAAGATCATATTAATATTGTTGGATACACAGTTGCAAATCGGGCAGGTGATGCAATTGATAAGGTAGTCAAAATCGAGATCCATTGTAGGATCGGGAGGAGATGCAAGATCGTAAATCATGTGGTCGTAACACAGATCTTAAGTTCCTACCAGATTCACAAATTCATATATTATTTACATAAAAGACAGAATGAATAGATGAAGAAAAATACTTCAAAACACACCATAATTACTTGACAGTAAATAGTGACGCAGACAACTGTCACTTTTATTATAAAAAAGGGTCTTGCTAACGAGTGTCCAAAAGACATTGGTTAAGGAATCTACAAAAAGGGAAGATTTTCTCGGGATTACATGTTAACCACTTGTCAACGTAGTAAGTACAACATTTTTCTATACAAACTTACCTCTTTTGATTCCTTAATCAATGCCCTAAGAACACTTGTTAACATTCTCCAAAAACAAGGCCTGTGTTGACAAAAATCTAGAAAGGGTAAGAAACAATTCAGTACCCGTGTTTCCCATTTTTTTCATCTTCTTTCTTCTCTTTGGTTACCGTTTTCTCCCTTTATTTTTTCCATCAAACTGAAGCAAGTTGCGATAAGGAAAAAGGCAGAAAGGGTTGCACGATGAGGGAGAAAGGATTGAATGACAAGGGAGAAAATTATTTTGCCGGCACGAACTCACTCAACCCCAGCAAGATCGTAAAATCATATGATTCTACGACTTGAGCGCAATTTTGACTACCACGAGTGATAGAGGCATAATGTGTTCTTAATAAGCAAAACTTAATTTTGTGGAAAAGCAAGCAAAATGTTGTTGCAAGGTCAAATATAGAGGCATAATATCACATTAGGGCTCACAATACTTATAAACTTTTGTGGCGGAAACACTTAAAATAAGTGCTGAAGGTTTGTGAAATAGGTCTTATGGAGCTTGTATGTGATAACTAATCAGTATTTTATCTTTCCCCAAACCCATTTTTTTATTTATCAGGCGGCATCAAGACTTCGTCTTAAAGCTCCAACAATTGGCTGGATGATATCTTTATGGAGTCTCTATAGCCTATAGGAACCTCAGATAGATTATATATGTAACAAGTTGGATGCATATAATGTATATGCTCCAACTAGAAGAAGAGTGTACATTATAATAATTATTAGTCAGTCCTTCTCTTTGTTATATTTGATATATAGTTTCCTTGGATTGTTAAGTTGTTTCCAAATTTCCCTCTTTTGAGAGATTTTCTCCTGTATAAATAAATATGCATAGTCTCGTTGTATATTGAAGACAATTAAACACTACCATTTATGGCTCACATTTAACTTGAACAAACAGCAAACCATTATCTAGTGATTTAACATTGTCATACATTAAACAATGATCAAATAGTCATATTTAATCTACCTTTGCTTCTCCACCATTCATCTATTTGCTTTCCTTTTTGAAGCTGTTCATTATTCAGGTATTCTCTGGCTGATGTGTTCAATGACCATATGCGTAAATTTTGACAACTGCTTACGAAATCAAGCAAGATACTTTGAGGACTATTAGGATCTGAACTTCTGTCCTCTCTATGAAATGATAATACCTTTCTGGTTGTTTCCACCTGCCATGTAGTGCCTGGGACATTATTATACATCTAATGCTAGCAAGAATAATTTCATGAAAATAATGTAACACACAAAGTTAAGTAGCAGTCCCAGCATTATTTTATTTTTTTTAAGTGGATGAAAAATTAGAAAGGCCGGGTATGTAAATTATTCATTCCATAAATCATTGTGCCATTACTAAAATATGTTTTAGACCTCAAAAAATATTCTCTCTTTGCATCACTAGGAATGTAGAAAGAATAACAAATTTTGCTTGTCCACAACTGAAGAAAAAGACAATAATAATGTTTAACGTTAACCACCTTTCTAGAATCTGAATTCAAAGCGGTCATGACCAGCTCAATTCGTATAATCTGTGCAAGCAGCCAAGTCACGTGATTTGTCCTAAGTGTATGATGATCCCCTTCAGCAAGACGTGACACCAGCTTGTCCACAAAATCAACAAAATTAATGCACCCACTTTTCATAAGAAAATAGAAAATATCAGAGAAGACAAGCCATTCCTGCCAGCAATTTATCTCTGCAAAATGCAGAGGAAATTAGCTTCTGAAATGTGATAGACATGCTTTCCTAGAATCAATCATTTTCATTAGGATAAAAGATTATCTTATAAAAGAAAAAAGAAAAGAAGGCATGTCAGAGGGAGATGATAAGGAAAGATCGAAAGGAAGTAGCACAAGATGCGAAGTAGCTATCTAATAGTAGAGGTAATAAACACAACTGTATCCACAAGATTCCTACCTAAAATATTACCACAAGATTCCTACCTAAACTTGAATTCACGTTACTTCTGCAAGCAGTGTTTGAATCCCACCAAGACAATATAACATGGGTTTTGTGAGTTGTAATGCACACGCAAGCGTGCGCACACACACAGTTTTATGATTCCATATATATATATATATATATATATCTGTAGAGTCAGGATACGGATAGTTTGACACCAAATCTCAACCATCTATCTTTTCTGAATCAATGGCTAATAATAATTTTTGAAATTAACTCATGTGAGCATTACTTAGCGAATCCTTTTCCATTCCTTGCTTTTATTTATTTTTTCAATTATTGAAACTCAAATTATTGTTTTTTTTCTTTCACAAAATTACTAAAACTCAATTTGAGAGAGAATGAAAATTTGGTTTTCTCCTCCAAATCCAATCATCGGTATTCTTTCTTCACCTTGATCCCCATTGGTTAATTCCTCCCATATGGATCGTAAACTTTATGCATACATATCCACCCCCTTTTGTTAAAACCCAATTTCTGTAAAATTTATGAAAATGGTCTCAAATAAAAATGAGATTATAGGTGTGTAAATTGAGTTTATGAATCAATTTGAACTGTTTTAAATCATTCAAAACAAGTGCATATCTGAAAGACTGAATCCATGACTTCTGGATATAGAAAACCCTTTGAATCAATAGTTATTATCTTTGGTTGAAGTGAATAAGGAGTTGGCTGTGTAGAATTTAAGATCAGGGAGAAGAAACCATTTTATGCGAATAATGGTATATGACGAGAGAAAGGATGAGGAAAAAAAAATGAGGTACTATGGTGTGGAAAATAAATTTGATGTCACCGTGCACTTTTAAGTGAATAATTAATAGCCTCTAGATTAAACCAATTTAATGGATGAGATTTGGTGTCAACGGATCCTAACTCATATATATATATATATAGAGAGAGAGAGAGAGGATCATTGCCTGAATTTGTTAATTTCAATAGTTCTACGATTCTATCAATAGTTGCTTCACAGATCATCTCCGTAGAAAAAACAGCACCAGCTGTAGGCCCTTGAGTTGAAGGCCTGTAGGGAGAAGCCAGTACCAATACCCGTCTCCACCAATCAGGTGAAGGTGTAGTACGGAGAGCATGCCGGATGCAACGTACAGCTCTCTCCCAGTCCAAACTTCCCTTCTGAATAGAGATTGCAATATCCTACAGACAACATCAAGACACTATTTATCAACTCGAGACAAATTATGATCAAAATCAAAGACAAACATTCCAACAAGATAGAATAAGACTGCAGAATATTGGACAAACTAAAAAAAATTAAATAATAGTTGACATTCAAATTGGAGAAATCAATGAATATTAGAAAATTTATTAATGGACTGTCCATTAGAATCAAACATATAGATAGATATATTCAATGAAAATAAATGAAATAAACAGTGACTAAATGCCATGCCACTAATATTCTATCTGTATGGTAGATCTGGAAAAGGCCAGAAACACAGTACATGTATACATATTGTTATGTAAGTGGAAACGTGACGATCATATTTAACTTATTGATGCCCAAAACCGAAGCAAACAGGGTAACTAGATTTACTAGCTCAGTCGTTTTTATAAACAGTTCTGAACAGCTACATCAAATGGGCCGCATAAATAAACTATTAATAACTCAAACTAAATCTATCAGAATTATGAAATCGATACCCTATTTTAAACAACTTTCCAGTCAACTTTTTATTTGACGTGCTGTGAAGGCCTGGTTGATCAAGTGGTTACTTGGCTAACCATTTTGCCTCACTTTCACAGCAAAAATCTTAGTACAGGTAGTGTTGATTTTAAGACGGTCATTATTTTGTATTTTTAACAAGAGATGAAAAAGGGTATTGTAAATATCTTGTTTGCTGAAGAATATGATAGTATCCGAGCATTCAAGTACAATCTCATTCATCAATATTGAGTTTCTTGAAATAGAAATGAGATTTTTTACCTCTCCGTTCAATGGTTCCCCAAGGACACTTAAATATGAGATCGGTGATAGGCGCAAGTGTGCTATTCCTTCACCTGAAATAGTAGGTGTTGTTTGATTCAGGATCCGATGAGTCCCAAATGTAGGGCAATGTAGATGCTGGTCTAACATTTGCATGTGCATAGCCATCATATCTCGTCTCCTGTGGATCTCCAAGATAAGTGTAAATAATGCTTCATCATCAGGTATATTCTCTATGAATTGCAAATCACTGCGTAATAATTCATAAAAGGGAACCCGACATTTTCCCTCATCAACTAAAAGCCAGATCACATCCAAGCAACTATGTAGCCATGCAACTAAGGATTTGTCAGGTCTCCATGTTTTTTGAATATCAGATTCATCAACTCCCTGTTGTCCCTGGTCCCAATTCACCAGCCAGTTCAGCATATGGTTGAAGATTTCGGCATATGTCACGGGTTTCAAACTGAACTCAAGACCAGTTAAAATAATCTTGCAACATAGCTGGCGAAGGCTACTGTAACTGATATCATTATTTCTAACAGATGGGCTACCTCTTTGTTTAGACTGTTGTCCAGCCGAGGAAATATCAGATGATTTTACAGGAGATAGAGCTGCACATGACAACGGCTCAATAGATGACTGTGCAGGGGAGCCAATAGTATGGACAGAAGTCAATGGAGATGCGGGATTTGAAGACTGAAAATTAGAAGAATTAGCAATTGTGCTTGCCGGAGGCAGCATTCCCGACTGTGATAAGCTAGAGGAGGTAACTGTTGACACTGCTTGACTCGTTTGACCAACCGGAATTTCTGCTGAAGAAACTGAAGAAACAAGGGCCGGAAGAAAGGTGTCCCAGTTAATGCACCCAATACCGCACAAGCTCCGTAAAACAAAAAGCAGAAAGTCTGACCGTGGCCCATGACCACTACACTGTACGACCAGCGGTATAAGAATAGCTTCTGTCACGGAACGCAATTGCTCATGGTCCTGATATTAAAGTGCACCGTTAACATAAATAAATACAACAGTGATAACAAGAACGCATAAACATTGTACATGACCACTAAGTGAATGTTTGGTTTGCATAAGAGGAGAGATTGGCAAAATCATGGTGACTCGTGGTGATTTTTGGCAAACAATACACTTTGTAGCCTCACAAAATCATGGTGGTTCACTGTGATTTTCCAATGTCACCAGTCATCCGAACATGCATTAAATATGATTGAAGATTTTCAAAATATTAATGATTTAGTCAACAACTACAGTTTTGAAGAATAAGTCCCTATTTAGATAAACAGTTTAATTAAGTGTTTATCATATAAGTGCTTATGTATAAGTTATATATGTCAAATAGATTAAATAGAGTAGAGTTGTTTTTGTATAAGTTATAAATTGTTTTCATAAGATAAAAACAATTCATGGACATATCATAAGTTGTCCCAAATAGTTCTTGTTTGGATAAACAACTTAATTTGCAGCTTATAGCACAATTGCTTATCATAATAAAGCGCATATGCTAAAGATAAAACATAGTTAAATTGTTTTCGTATAAGCTATAAGTTGTTTTCACCAGTTCTCCCAAACCGTCTCACAAGTGTTCATGTCAGTAGATAAGCTCAAATGAGTCAATCCAAACATTATGACAGTAGATAAGCTCAAATAAGTCAGTCCGAACATTATATAGTAGATAAGCTCAAATAATTCAATCCAATCATGCCATAAATCAACAATTCCATCTTTGCAGGCTTTCACATCACTTAACACAAAGCATGAAATAAACAACAAAGCGAGGAAGAAAAAACTCACAGGAAACTGACTCTGAAGCTGCTCAAAATCAACAATGAATTGCTCATTCGGTGGAGGAAGCTCTCTGTTAATCGCGTGCACACGTTTCTGCGTTTTGTTCCTGAAATCAATTTTTTCACAAACAAAATTACGAAGCTAAAATTCACAAAAACACATTAGAAAACCCTAAACAAATTATGTAAACTACAAAACCAAAACAAAAAATAAACAATTCGCGAAAATTGAGCATTGTTGCAGTGAATGAACTTACGGTGGTTCGCGGACTGAGTCATCAGGTTTGTTACGACTGTTTCTCTGAAGAAAAGAAAAGAAAATGAGGAAGATGAAAATATGGAGGAAAGAAAATGCGGAGAAAGAAAGAGAATGGAAAGAAAATTCTTACTCCAAGTCCTAAGTAGAGGTTGAAGAGATCGAGAATTGGAACACGCGCTGGGTGGAATTGAAGAGAACGCGATTGTGATGTAGTTGTTGTAATTGATCTTTGATTTTGAGATTGATCCATTTTCACGCTTTCATTCAATTTTCGTTTTGGTTTCTGGGTTTAAGCTTTGAAGTGTTGTGGCGGACGTTGGGAACGTTGAAGTCAAGTACAATATATCGCATCGGTTGATTGAATCCGATTTTGCCTATGTGTAAGTCAAATACAAATAACTACCATTAATAACTACTTTTTTATCCTATATTTATTTTTTTTAATAATTTTTACCGTGTATTTTTTTAGCATGTATCCAATTAAATTATGTTATGTGGGTTAGAATAACATTGATGAAGATCATCACTACAAATCTATCAAGATATGGTTGAAAAATTTGATTCATGTAATAATCTATGAACACATATGGAGCATTAGTTACATCAAACGACATCACCAATAATTCATAGTGATCGTAACAAATCTTGAATGTTGTCTTTGGTATTGGTATGTCTGAATTTTTTTTATCTTTATTTGATGATAATTTGAGTGCGGACCAAATTTTGAAAAAATCGTTGCTCCCTAAGTTGATCCAACCGGTCATCAATTTGCGGTAAGAGATTTTTATTCTTAACTGTGAGTTCGTTGAGTTGACGGTAGTCGATACACAATTGCATCCTACCCTCCTTCTTTTTGACCGACAGAACTAGTGCACCCTAAGGAGGCACATCAGGTCTAATGAATTGTTTATGAATGAGATCTTCCAATTGCTTCTTAAGTTCCTTCAATTCAAAGAGAGGCATTAGATAAGGTGCAATGGAAATAGGTTATGCTCTTGGAACCAGATCTGTATAAAATCTCATCTCTCTTTTCGATGGTATGGAAGTAATTTTGTTATAAAAACATCTTTAAATTCATTCACCACTGGTATAACACTCATTTCATATTCAGTTTCAATATCCTCTCTTCTCTAATCATTAGAAGAAAACCTTATCCTCTAACAAAAAGCCATTGAATCGTCTGATGAACATTGTCTAATAATCCCAAAAGAATTTCTTATATGTCAATTCTTCGGGAGCATAAAGATAATTTTCTCTCAGCATCCTATATACAAAAAACTAACATAAATCCAATTCATGCCTAAGACGACATCTAACTTCTTTAATGGCGAACAAATAATATCAATTCATGCCTAAGACGACATCTAACTTCTTACTCCAAGTCCTAAGTAGAGGTTGAAAATATTGAAGATAATTTTAGCATGAATCGTCCAAAGCAATTGAAAAAAATGAAGGAATTCGGTGTTTTACAATCAAATAACATAAACACTAATTGTTGATTAATGTAAAACATACCCTCAAATAGTTCATTGTTTGCCTTAGCCCAAAATGCAAACTTTGCATGTGGTTGGCACATTGGCAGTGGCGGAGCTCTTAATGAGCATAAATGAACCACATGCCACCCCTAAAAGAAAATTAAAATTTTGTTATAGAGAGGAAATTACTAAAAACCCTAAATTTTTAATACAAATTAATTGCGATCCACCGACCTTTGTCTTCTCACTTACATGTTCCACTCCACCGACCACCGTAAACAAACGTGATGGAGTTTAGTAGGGTTTTCACATGCTTATCTCTCACTCTCCTCATCGGAACATTGTCGCCGCCTTTTCTGGTTGATACAACCCTTGGTAAGTTGGTATTGCCTTATAATTTAGATAGCATGATCTAAAATTATTAATTAATTCCCCCCTAAGTTTTTCTTCTTCTTTTTCGTGAAACAACTTATTTATTTGATATACAGTATATTAGTGATTATGAATTGATTTATTTTTAATACGTTCATATTTTCGTGATTAATAACTCACTATGCACTTTCCTATTACTTTGTTTGATATTTAACTTATTGGAGATGAGTTTTTAAATGATAATATGATAATTTCTATTGAAAGAAAAATTACTGCAAATATCAGTCATAAAATTATTATTGATGATTTCAAGTCACTCACATCAAATATAGAGAAGTATTTTAAATTTTTAAGATATGTAATTTAATTTTTTGATGATCAACTTTGTGTTTAATACTTTCTTAAAAAAATAACTTTTGTGCTTAATATTTATCACAACATATGTTTTGTGTTTACATATATTATCATTTATTTTTATGGCCCATCCAATATTATTTTTTTGGCTCCGCACCACAGCACATTGGATTCTCCTCCCTTGTTGGTTACAAGAGGGAAATCCCACCCTATATGTCTTTTTTGTTTTACGAAAAAAAAAATACATCTTACTTATGATACATTCTCTAGGATGGTATTTTATGCAATTCCTACACTGGGGATATTGTGGTGGTTTAAATGTAAGAGTTTGTTTTTCTTTACTAAAGAAACCCTTAGGCTCTATTTGAGTTGATGGAACAGAATGAAATAGAGTGGAATGAAACCCAATGGAATGGAGTGAAATGGAATGAAGATTCTATTCTATCGTTTGAATATTTTATGAAAAGTTTCCACTACATTGTTTAAAAAGTAGATAGAACGAAAAAAGTTATAACTTTTTAATTTCACTTTTACCCTTTTTAAAAGCATTATTATCATGTCAAATATATTATCATTAAAATCTAATTTACTTAAAAAAAATCCAACTAATACACAAAAACCACTGCAAGAAATTGTGATACAATCCCTTTTTTTAATATTGAAAAAGGACACAACAAAAACGCAAGAAACAAGGCACAAACTAAAGATAGCATATACAGGATGAACAAAGTAAGCTTTGCAAAAAATAAAACATGCCAGCAAGAAAATAACAAGGTGCATGCAAGAGGAGTTGATGGGGCACTATGCTGAAAATTAAGAAATTGTAATATGAGTAATGATGGAGGATGCAAATACTGGGATGAAAACATCGTTGGACACACCGAGTAGAAGAAGAACGGCGAGAAATAAAGGAATTGGAGAGGAAGTGGTAAAAATATAAATTTAAGGGGAAAAGAGTAATATTTTATTATAAAATTCGATTCCATTGGATACACCCCAAATTAGGGGGATAAAAAGTTGAAGATTTGATGGAATAAGATGGAATGAATTCCATTATATTTCATTCCATTTAATTTTTGCAAATCTAAACAATCGAACATAATTATTTACCATTTCATTCCATCTCACTCCATCACATTCCATCAATCCAAACATAGCCTTAAACTTCAACTATTGATCACATTGTTTCTGCAAAGTCTCAATCTTTGATCTGGCCACGACATGTTCATTGTCGCCCTATCAAATTAAGCAACCTTAAACCGGTCAATCTTCCATTGTTCATCCGCAACACACTTTGTATGAGCAGAAAAGTGGGACAACTTCGTGAACTTCACAGAAAAATCAGCCACTAACATATTGATCTATTTTAGTTGGAGGAATTCATATTTCATGTTTACCCTATGAACAATTGAAACATAATTGTTGAGAAAAACTATCTTGAAATGTGTCCAATCCATAAGCGTGTTGTATGCAATCATGACATCCTTATTTCAGTCCCACTAGTCTCCGGCTGCGTCGTTTAACATGTGCACATCAAACACTATCTTGTCTTCCCGATAACAAGGGACCGCCTTAGAAACTCTCTCCATCCTCTTGATCCACTCCCTAGCTTCTTTCGGATAATGCTTTCCTTCAAAGACGTTTATTTTGTAATAATATAGAAAGTTGTTTCTTAAGTGCCCGAAACCCCGCACCAATAGCAATTTAGAACATTTTTTTTCCTTTTTGAGTTCACCTCCTTTGGTTGTTGCATTCTCAAACTTTATGAGATTTTTGTCACTATGCTTCAACTCATTTTTCTTAACGTATTGATTATATCGGCGCATAAATAATCCAATCTCCTCATCAGCGAAGGAGTCTTTGTTAGTGTCATCTCCATCTTTCTATAAGGACGTGGCATTGGAAGTAGAGATCTATAAAACTAAACTTTTCTTCTCTCTTTTCTTAGAATTTTCTTCAACTGCATTAAGCTTTAGAATCCATTGTTCATGCTCCTTAATATCAAGAATATAAACACCATAGAAAAATCTTTACCGCATTTAGTATTCCCTAGAAATTCACTTAATGATGTCAGAATCACCATGATCGATAATATTGAGAGGGTTTGAAATTTTGTCTATGCAAAATTCGTATGAGTTTGTAGGTTGAGCAATACCTTCTTTTTTTGTGAAATTGTGTAAGTAGTTATAAAGTATCGAACCACCGTCAATTTATGAGTTGTATTTTTATTTTATTTTATTTTTTTAAAATGTGTTTTCTGTTACGTAGGTAACATTCCGATACTTTCTCAACAATATACGGGTTAACTAAAATAAAATAAAATAAAAAAGCAACACATACCTCATGCTCACAATGAAAAAAGAAAGTAGTAAAACTTATAAAATAGTCGCATATGCATTGTTATTGAAAATTGATTCTTTTATAAATAAAAAATTGATTTAAGATCGTGTATAGTTAAGAAACTCTATCTCTTAAAAGAAATAGAGTACTCTATCCATGAGATTGATCCAAAGATAATATTGATGAAATATATTGTTAATGAAATTCTCAATTTTTGTGGTACAAAATCAAAATTCTCAATTATTTATGAGAAATGAAAATAATTCCAAACAAGTCCTAAGCAATTAGTAAGATACAGGCATGTCCAGCATGTGAGAGAGTAGCAAGTGGTATTCTCGTATCACACCAATCACCATCTCTCATAAATTGTACCAACACAATATACTCTCGAACACAATATAGAGAGTGACACCATTGTTTTTTTGTTTTTTTAAATAAGTTAATAGTCCTTACAATGACATCTTTTTAGTTGTGATCTTTAAAAAAAATCATTTTAATTGTGAGTAATGATATTTTAACATCGAAATCCTTTCATTATATTGATGTAACGTGATAAAGCCATATAATCTAGAGTTTGACTCAGAGGTAAATAGACATAACCAAAAATTATTTTCAGAAATCGAACTTAGTTTTTCTGAACGTTTTGTTCTTAGAAAATTCGTTAATAACTTGAATCCAGCAAGTTGATTTTTTTAATAATGAATGTGAATCTAATGATTTGATTTTTTTAGTTGTGACCGACGTTCAAACCTCGGATTTACATATATTATGCGTAACAACTGAGATAAACACACGAAGACAATCTAATAATTTGATTAATAATACTGTACATATTTTGATGTTTAAATAGATGAACTCTTTAATTATTCCCGCACACGCACACCACCACCTTAACAACTTGGTATTAAGGAAAGAAAGACCGACAATAACACGTAACTCTGTCTACTTTTCTATTCTGTTTTTGAGATATACTTTTGTTTAGTTTTATAATGTTTAATTTAGTTTTATTTACTTCTTTCAGTTTAATAATTTCACATAATTAGTTTAAAATTTCTATTGTTTTTGAGATCCTTGTGTTTAGTTGTATAATACTGTGATGCTTACACCAAAAAAAAAATAAAACTCCCTCCGTCCCTATATATAAATCCATTTTTCATTTTTCACATTTTTTAAAAAAAGTTGTTAGTGCAATTAATGTGTCTATTTTGTGTGTTAATATTACCAAATTGTCCTTTGTTTGTATGTGTATAAATTTGACTTTTCATATTTCAAGATAAATTAGTAGTATTAATTAAGGGTATGTTTAGAAAAAAATTAATAATTGCATCTAGTAATTTAAAAATGAGTTTACATCTAGGGACAAAAATAAAGTCAAATGAGTGCTTAAATATACGGACGGAGGGAGTACTATAATGTTTCACCACAGAAAAATAAATAATAATACTATAATATTTTATTTAGTTTAATTTACTTCTTTCACTTTAATAATTGAGAAATGATATTTGTACAACCACATTTTGACAACTTTTGTGATAATTTTTTCTCTCATACTCACGTTATATTTTTGTTTTCTCACTCTATTATTTTGATTTTCCTATCAATATGTACATTTCTTTCTAAATTTATGGTTGTCATAAAATTATCACACAAATAATTTTTCATATAATACACCTCGTAATAATTTCACTGAATTAGTTAAAAAATATGATTACTAATCGAGTACAACGGTATCTATTTACTAGTACCACAGCTACGAGTACATACATACAAACACTGAATCAAAACATTAATAGAGTAAAGGCTGAACATATTGTCCTGGAATGAATTATAGCCCTGGTCTATTTCAGACGTTATATTGGATTCCTGACACACATACACTCATTCATAAATCCTATAAATAAATAAAATGCATTAGGTCAGGAGTAATTTTTATTTTTTTCATATAGAAACCTTTTGTACTCCACCGTTTCTAATTATAAGAAAATTTGATTTTTTAAATTAAACCACAAACATTAATTGAACGAATTTAAAGAGTGGTTATAATTAAAAATTGAAGGAGTAGTTCCCGTGAGTTTAGCTCAGTTGAACAATGCATAGTTTATGTAAGGGTTGAGGTTCGAACCTCGGACACCTCACTTCTTCACATTTAATTGTGTGAACTTCAACCACTAAGCTACTTGACAAAAAAAAGTTTGTGTATCTTTTTAATAATTGTTGTTTTTCAATAAAAAAAAATCACTTTTATTGTTTTATATCATGCAATATTACACATATATTTGAGAGACCCTTCAAAATATAAATCATAAGCTAACACCTTTTCAGTTTGACCAGACACAAAAAGGACCAAAGCCTCTCCTCTCACTTCACAACAGTCCCTACTCCCTTGTTTAGTTCCCATCTCTCTCTCTCTCTCTCTCTCGTTTTTCCCTCCCTTCAAAATTCCAACTCTTTTATCAGCTCCTCTCTACTTTGTTTCATGTTTCTGGGTTCATAGTGAAAAGTTTGAGGCACTGCTCTTTCCACATAGTGCCTTTTTCTAAGGAACAAGAAGCTTTAATGGCTATTGCTGTGCTGCTTCTTTTTTACCTTCTTTCAATATCCCTCTCTTTTCATGGAGGTAACTCTTAAATATTTTATTATTATTATTATTATTTTGCATATTTATTTCTCTTTTTCATTTCTATGGCTTTCAATACATGTTTTTTCATAGTTTCATTAAATAAACATGACATTATTTGATTACTTTAGCAGTTCATAAATTTATGTTTAGAAAAAATCTCCATCAACATAACTCAGTTGGTAAGGACATGCATTGCTATATGCAGCGGTTGGGGTTTGAACCCCTGACACCCCACGGTGAATTATAGCCTAGAGGCTACTTAACCAAAAAAAAAATTATATTTAGAAAAAATGATGAATATATGATTAAGGGTAACTGTGTAAATGCACAACCTTGCCAGTTGCTACAACAAGAGCATAATGACAATGCTGAATTGCTGATACAGAAAGATATAATAATGATAATTTAGTTTTTATTTTCCTTGGCTAAAGAGAGGGTTTATGTAATAAAATAGTTTATTTTATGTTGTCTAGAATCTTTGATCTGTCCTTGCATTTTTTTTAGTGAGATTTTGGGATGTTATTGCTTCCCAGCTCATCAGATATTTCTTTTGCAGTTTGCACTCAACTTCATTTTTTATAAAATTTTATGTGGTATGACTAAAATACCCTTATTTTAGAATGTTGCAATGTTGATAAGAAATAAAATCAATTGGTACCAAACTGGGTAAAGTTCTGAATGTGTTACACTTACACTTGTTTAGCTAAATCCATATCCCAAGCCAAGATAGTACACAAGGAATGCATATGGGATGATAGGTATGCTAACCTTGATTTTTGTCATGGTTCATGATAAATAATTATTAATTGTACCAGTTGTTATTATTATTATGGTCTGTACTGATTTGTTTGCCCCTAAAGTTATGTCATTTTCAAGATTAACAATTTGACCTTTGGCATTATTATAATATTCAGTACCCTGCCAATAGGAGCCATTTTATTTCATAGATCCTCTACAACCAGCTTTATAGTGCATTTGCCAGTACACCGTTAATGAAGAGAGATAAATCATCTCTCGCAATTCAACGATGTATAACCAGCTGCACCACAAAGCCAGACGTAGAGGATCCTGGGCCATTGAATACCTATAAAACAGAACTAGTGAATTAATCTCACCCGCCTGCGCAAATCTAGGAGAAAGATTGTAGGAAATAGATGTGTGAAATTTTGATACGTGTTATTAATGGATTTTTTTCTCAAAATAGATAGATTTCTTGAAACTACATTACCTAATCCTTTGTGGTGAATGATTTGTCACTGCCCGAAAGAACAAAGTAAAGTAGTAGCAATGTTAATTACAAGGCATGGCTCATTTGGCAAATTTAGCGTTTGTTTGAATTGACTTATTTGAGCTAATTTACTGACATTAACACTTGTGAGACTGATTGGGAGAATTTATGCAAATAACTTATGACATGTCCATAAGTTGTTTTTAACTTATTTCCATAAACTCTCCTTATCAGCTTATGAAAATAACTTTTATCTTGTATGAAAATAATTTAACTTTATTTTAGCTTTTGTTCTAGAAATAACTTATGTATAAGAACTTATATGGTAAGTGCTTAAGCCATAAGAACTTAAGAACTCATTTCAATCTTCTTATTAGCAATTTAAAATTACATAAATTTAAGAAAATAAAAACTGAAAATATTTTGAGAAAGTAAACATGCCTAAATGTTCTCCATTTCTTATTTGTCTTGCATCAAATAAGAAATGGAGAAAAGTTGCATGAGTGCTGCATTTACATTACTTTTCATATCTCATTTAGAGTTCTATTTCATCAGCATCATATTTTCAGGGATGATTTATATTCACTAAAAGTTTATATTGCTTATTTTTTCTGCAGATGCTTATATAGGTGTCAACATTGGCACCGATGTAACCAACATGCCAAGTCCAACAGAAACCGTGGCCCTTCTCAAGGCTCAAAACATCCAACATGTGAGACTCTTTGATGCTGACAAGTCCATGCTTCTTGCACTTGCCAAGACCGGAATCCAAGTAATTGTTTCTGTTCCTAACGACGAGCTACTCGGAATCGGTCAGTCCAATGCAACTGCCGCGAATTGGGTTGCTCGTAATGTCATAGCTCATGTGCCTTCAACCAACATTACTGCCATAGCTGTCGGTTCCGAAGTCTTAACATCACTCCCAAATGCAGCTCCTGTTCTCGTATCTGCGCTACAATTCATTCAGTCTGCACTTGTTGCAGCTAATCTTGATGATCAAATTAAAGTATCTACTCCACTTTCTACCTCCATCATACTCGACTCTTTCCCACCTTCTCAAGCGTTTTTCAATCGAACTTGGGATCCGGTCATGTCTCCTTTACTTAAATTTTTGCAGTCGACTGGTTCTTATCTTATGCTCAATGTATATCCTTATTATGATTACATGCAATCCAATGATGTAATCCCTCTAGATTATGCTCTATTCCGTCCCTTACCGCCGAATAAGGAAGCTGTCGATAGTAACACTCTCCTGCATTATACTAATGTTTTTGATGCAGTTATTGATGCTGCTTATTTTGCAATGTCGTATTTGAAGTTTACTAATATCCCTATTTTAGTCACCGAGTCAGGATGGCCCTCCAAAGGTGGTTCGTCCGAGCCGGACGCAACTCCTGATAATGCCAACACCTACAACAGTAATCTCATTCGGCATGTTTTGAACAATACTGGGACTCCTAAACAACCTAAAGTCACTGTTAGTACGTATATTTATGAGCTTTATAACGAAGACTTGAGATCAGGTCCGGCGTCTGAAAGCAATTGGGGGCTTTTTTATGCGAACGGAGCACCGGTTTATACCCTACACTTGACAGGTGCTGGTACTGTATTTGCAAACGATACAACAAACCAAACATTTTGTGTTGCTAAGAGTAATGCCGATAGTAAGATGATACAGGCGGCACTTGATTGGGCTTGTGGACCAGGGAAGGTGGATTGTTCGTCTTTGTTGCACGGCCAACCGTGTTCTGAACCGGATAATGTAGTTGCGCATGCTACATATGCTTTTAATGCTTATTATCAGAAGATGGATAAATCTCCTGGGAGTTGTGATTTCAAAGGAGTTGCCTCTGTCACCACCACAAACCCAAGTAAGGAATGTTTACATATTTGTTAGTATCCACTTGTGAAGTTCACTACTAAAGTATAAATATATTTTATTAGAACATTTTTGGAACCTCAACTAAAGATATAATGGTAAATACATATATGCACTTTGAACCCTCACACTACACAAGTACAATCTATGAAGCTCCGACACAGGCACAACACCGATACTGATAATCATTCGATTTTAAAAAAAAATGGAATGTAGTTACACGTGTTAGTGTCGCGTCGTTGTTCGACTCTAACACATATCAGACACCAGACATGATGGACTTCCAAGCAATATTTCTTGCGAAACGTACATTGTTTGAGTAAAAAGTACTTTTGACAAAGAGTATAAGAACTGTGGTCTTCAAATATTCTTATTGATCAGATTCTTTCTCGAAACTATCTGATACAAATATAGATGTCATGTGGCATTTTCTGTTTATGTTTTTTTTCCTTTGAAAAAATCGTCGTGTGATTAGCACTCATTGGTCATACATTTACATCAAAGATATTTTATAATCACTTTTTTTTTTTTTAAATCCAGTTGCTCACTGTGATTGCAATCTTGCTACTTATCATTTAATTTGAAACGATTCTCTATGAATTAATTTATGGCCATTTTAGCAATTATCAACAACAATAGCTAGTGGCCATTGAATTTCTTGTTACTTTTGCAGTTTTTCTCTATATTAGCTATTTTTTGTCAACTCTTCTGTTATAAATCGAAGAATGACTTGCATTGACAAGTCTCAAATTCGAGTACATTAGCATTTTGATACAACTGATATATTTATTGTATTCTTATCATTTTACAGGTCACGGTTCCTGTATATTTCCAGGAAGGTATGATATCAATTCTCAAGCTTATGTGCTTGATGTCAAATTATTTTCTGGTTTAATGTACTGGATTCTTGCTCTCATTTGCCTGATATACTAGAAATGCCCCTTTTCAATTCTCATCTCATCATCACTACAACTTGTCGCATGTTTTGTCGAGTAAACATTCATTTTGGTCCCCTTGAATATGTCAAGCTGTTATCATGGTCCTAAACATCTCTGGACGTGTCTTTTCTTATTCTTAGTGAGTTTGGTCCTCATATGTGTCTTTCATTAGTTAGTTAGGTTAGTTCTTAAATGTGTATTCTGTTAGTTGGTTTGTAATTTCCCTACATTCATGACAATTTACTCTTGTTTTGTTCTTTCTAACATGTATATATGTTTTTTTT
>Ga0315914_1005139_pt1 | contig 19208 bp, 7 predicted proteins | sample MpolenodulesMG_FD_203920 | JGI IMG/M metagenome (GOLD analysis project Ga0315914, IMG submission 203920) | Medicago polymorpha root nodule microbial communities from Los Angeles, California, United States - elongated nodules | ecosystem: Host-associated > Plants > Roots > Nodule | place: USA... | reverse complement strand
CCCGCTGTGCTTGGGCGCAAAACTACCTCGCTTAAGCGCAAATTGGTTGCCCTGACAAAAAATCTTTCTATTATTTTATACTGATTTTCAAGTCAGTCATTACATATAGTATATTGCATCTATTATTTGTTGGTTTATTCATTTTCTAATAATAACTATTAGTTAAATTTAATCGATTTTGTTTTACTATTTCATATGTTTCAAACGTAACCAATTATTTACATCCATAATTGTTAATATTTAGTGTATTATATTTTTAAAAAAATAGTATATTAGGTGTTGTGTTTTGTATAGAACCTGTGATTTTGTATAGAATCTATGTATTTCGAAGCAAAGGCACTAAATGGCCGCAGGTACTATTCACATGTGGATCTGAAAACCTAAAAATGAGTAATACCATGTACAAATTAAATTATACAGTATTTTGAAATTATATTTTTATATAATGGTTATGTTTCAAATAAGACCACACATATTATTTATTTATAACAAGTTAAAAACCTGTGCTTCGCACGGGTTGAATAGTTAGAAATCTAAATTAATTGCTATATGTTTGCATAGGTTCAAATGTCGTAAAATCATTCAGTTGGAGATTCTTATATAAAAATGTAAACAACTTTGTATATAAACTTGATATAGATGTTATGGAGTGTACCATATGATACTTTATATTTATAATCATTAGAGATGAATAATTACAAATAATCTTTAAAAGAATAATTGAATAACGGGTTACATTTTTTAAAATTCAACATTTTTAAAGAGAGGTATTATGTTAAGTACTTTAACTATCGGCAATAAAAATAAATGTTTTAATTTGTTTTTTATTGGTCAAATGATGTTCATAGGTGTGTAGTTGAAGAAAGAATTAGAAAATGTTTCAATACATGTAGCTAATCAAATAAAAAAATTACAACCCCGTGCATCCGTAAGGGTTCCATTTTTAATAATTCAATGACATAGTGTTTTGGTACAGTAATTTTAATGGATGAACAAAATTTGTATGTTTAACAACTTTCGTTTATAGAAAATCTTGTTGATTTCACAAGATTTTTTCGTCTAATTTTTTATAGGATAAAGATATACAAACTTAGATAATATTTTCTTTACACTGGAGTTGATATTTCAAATACCATCAATGATAAACTTAAAACATGAGAATATAATTTTAAGAATTTAACTTAACAAAATCCGTCCATCCACATGGGTTCCATTTTGTAGAATTAGACGAAAAAAATATAAAAAAAATCTGAAAATAACTAACACTTGCGAAATTAAATGTATTAGAATGATGAAGTTGAAAATACAAATTTGTACTAAAGAGGGTCACCAACCATTAAACCTAAATCAGAATATTCAGAAATATTGGCACCTTGTTTCTTCAATATTTTTTTTGTCACAAATCTTAATTATGTGTTTTGTTTATATGTGACTTTAAGAACTAATAACACCAACTTCTCCCCGTGTATAATGCTTGTCTTTAAAATTTGTATCAATGACAACTTGTCTCGTACATAATAGCTATTTTTAAATTTATAGCAGCGATAACGTGTCACATGGATAATAAATGCTTTTCAAAAAATTTATCAAATACAACTCACCCCATGTATAATAGTTATTCAAATATATGTATCAGGGACAATTTCTTCCAGTGTATAGTATTTATTTTAAATTTGTACCACCAACAACTTATCCCGTGTATATTAATTATTTTAAAATTTTAATCATGGACAACTTATTCAGAGTTTAATCATTATTTTAAAAGTTTATATCAATGACAACTTGTCTCGTGTATAATAAATTAATAAATCCCTTGAAAAAATTAATAATTATTTAATATTGTGTATTAGTGGCAACTTGTCCCTATTTAATAGTAATTTTTTATCATGAACAATTTGTCATGCGTATAATAATTATTTTCATATTTTTATCACCGACAACTTTTCCTTAGTATGAACATATTTTAAAAAAATGCGGCAACTTGTCCCATCCATTTTTTTGTTCTTTCAAAATCAATGACACACATTACAACAATATAAATTTGTGCAAATAAAATAATATCATTTAACACAAAAAGTAATGTTTGAACTAAAATTATCCCTGATTGAGTGAAGTCTCATGTTTCAAATAAGGGCAATGTTGGATTTCCACAACATTTTCCTTTCTTATATTACATAGATAGATTATATCTAGATATATTCTTCTTATTTTGACCGTTGGATTACATCTTCTTATCTTATATAGTAACTTTTTTATATATGAGAAGGTCTTGTTTTGATTCAAAAACTTCAAACAATGTTAAAATATTTTAAACACATAATTTATATAAATAAGATCAAAGTGAAGATAACTTCGTTGCTAGTGGCAATTATATTGGGACTCACCATTGCTGAAACTGATATAGTTGTTTGCAAGTAATGTTTGAGAACCAAGAGTTTAAAAATTAGAAATGGAAACTAATCTATGTACATCATTTAACACAAAATTAATATTTGAACTAAAATTGTCCCTGATTGAGTGATGTCTCATGTTTCAAATAAGGGCAATGTTGGATTTTCCACAACATTTTCCTTTCTTATATTACATAGATAGATTATATATAGATATATTCCTCTTATTTTGACCGTTGGATTACACCTTCTTATCTTATAGTTACTTTCTTATATATGAGAAGGTCTTGTTTTGATTCAAAAACTTCAAACACAGTTAAAACATTTTAAACACATAATTTATATAAATAAGATCAAAGTGAAGATAACTTCGTTGCCAGTGGCAATTATATTGGGACTCACCATTGCTGGAACTGATAGTTGTTTGCAAGTAATGTTTGAGAACCAAGAGTTTAAAAATTAGAAATGGAAACTAATCTCTGTCATATATTGTTCTTGTTGAATTATACAAATTTAGCTGAATAATCTCTGTCATATATTGCAATGAATGACTTAAAAAATATCCTTATATTATGTTTATAATAGAGTAGTTCAATTTTAATAAACATATCCAATGAGTAAATCAAATAATAACATAGTTGAACTTGATATGAACAATCTTAAAAAACTAAAACAACACAAATAATCAAATCAACACTATACTAAAGGCAAACCAACAGATTCCAACGTCATTGCATTATATCATATCCAATAGTCACATAACTTAAAAAAAAAAGCATATAAGAGATAAATGAATCAATTAAGAATAATTCAATTCCATTTATCGAATAACTTAAAGGATTCACACTTCCATTATAGATTTGTATTCCAGAATCATTGCTTCCTACACAATCATACTTTTACATAAAAAGAAAGTGTGGAACATTCAAAACATACGGAAGAAATCAAATGTACTTGTATCTTGATCTTGTGTGAGTGAGAATGATGTGTGACCTGTTTTCAATAATAGGTCACAACTGTATATTCACTGCCTGCAAAAATAATGACAATGCAATTGATCCTATAACAAAAATAAAGACATAAAACATGCAGTAACATGCTTTCAGCTTAAATCTTGTGAGTTTTGTTGAGTTACGTCATCATTTTTCTTTGAAACAAAAGAATAAAATAATATGAAGAAACATAAACAAATATTAATTTTTTTGCATATTTGGCTTATCAACATATAAAACAAATTGTGAGGTGAAGTAATAGAAACAATTTTTATAGTATCAAAATTAAAATACAGTAAAAAAGAACTTAAATTCTTTAAACCAACAAATTTCACTAAGAAGCAAATAAGATACATCATGAGAGAAAAAAAGTAGGAAGATGAATAAAAGAAATTTTGAAATTTGAAGTCGAATTTGAAAGTGAAAAAGAAGAGAAATAGAGGGAATAATACTTGAACTTTGACATATGAATCATGACAACTATCTGGTACATATGTATGCGAAGTGAATTTAGTTATTTTAGTGTTCTTGTACTCTATTTTTTCAATATTTCCTCTTTAATGGTCTATTCCAATTACTAACATTCTTTACAGAGATTAAACATTCTTTACCGAGGTTATTTTTATTAACTTCAAAATAGATATATACACTCCTTCAAAAAAAAATTAGATATATACAAAAACATGTTAAAGTTATGAAAGTATTAAATGAGATCACAAAGGACCTATGTGGAGCTTGAGCATGAAGATTCCATGAAAGTTTGATGAAGTTTGGCATGGTTAAGGTGGTGAGGATGAGGGCTAAATTTTTGGTGTAGGAGGAGGATGACAGAAATTAGGAGAAAGCATTGGGCTTGGCCCATTTAAAAAAATCTTGAATGGGATTTTTTTTGTGAGGTGGCACTCAACCAAGTCTAAGATTTATTGAATGACCAAATTGCCCTTATTGAGGGCAAAATTGTAAAATTATGAGGCATTAAATTTTACAGATGGTAAGTAGATGGTGTGAGCTATCACAGTAGGCCAATATAATCAATACTGAAAATACAATATCAATTCTAAACAATTTTATATGTTTAATTATTATCTACTCCTCATACTCTTCCGTCACTATTATAAGTAAATATTTGTTTCTCAGGTAAATTCAATAATTGATTTTTCTAATTATTCAATGAACCTAAGAAAGAAATATTTGCTTATCATAAAGACCGGAGAATGTATGTTACATGCAACCAACCAAATTTATTTCAACAATAATCAAGTCAAAGATAACATTTATCTGATGAAACCGATATAAGTTGAGCTTTGATCATGTAAACTATTCACTTCACATTGCCTTCAACTTCCTCAGGGTCCCGAAGAGTACTGAAAATCCAATCCATCCATATGGTGTAATGACCGTAGTTATGACGATATGTTGTATGATGAATGGTGTGGTAACCAGCTCCCATAACGGGCCACAATTTTCCATGAATACAATCATGAATATTTGAAGACCATATAATTTCAATGAATAAGAGCACTAAGTGTACATTAAAATGCACTGGAACAATAAACAAAGCCAGACTGTGTGGTAATGCTTGAAGTATTCCATCAAAAGGATGAAAAGCCAAACCTGAGATATATATGGTAAAAAAGTTAGTCCACCCTTTATCTGGTTATTAAAGCACTGTTTTAAAAATCAAACCAGATATGGAACTCGCACGATCTCAAGATCATGGTTCAACTACTTTTAACGGTTTGAACCAATACAAAACCGATGTCGTATTTCAGAACAAAAATTAATATAATCAATATTACAAGGGAAAATTCAAAAATAGATTTAATATTAGAGACTAAAGAAGTAGGAAAGCAAAAGATAACTTTCCTATTTTTCAAGGACTAAAGATATAAAAATTCAAAAATAGATTTAATATTAGAGACTAAAACAGTAGGGAGGTAAAAGATAACAATCCTATTTTTCAAGGACTAAAGATATTTAAGCCTAAGTCAAAAGAACAAAGGACCAGAGATGCATTTATCTATAAGGCAAAAAATATATATTAACTGTGATAAATTATAGTAATTCAAGACTTTGATTGTAAAGTAGCATAATATGCATTTATAGTGTTTCAATTATAGCATTTTAAGTTCACATATGAAGTTATCAACTTCTTGGAATGAAAGAAAAATAATGTTATTGGCTCATTGCTGCGTTTAAATTACCAACTACTTTAGAATGAAATGAATATAGTACTAGAGTTATTGATTGATTTGACTGGTCCTACTCAATTATTAAAAAATATGGATTTGGATATAACTGCGTTACTGCGTGGACACAGTAGTTGTTATGCACCGTCTGATCCGAAGTAAACGGTCCAAATCTGATATTGTGTAAAATTGTTGAAATTCGTGCTATGAATTTGAAACTGTCATATCATAGATTGATGATCGAGATTTGCTATTGCGGCAAACTGTGTGAATTTGCTATATAGCTTCCTTGTGTATGATAAAACACTTGAATACAACATTTCATGGTTTTAATACAAGGGAGCTCCGTTAATGAACTGGAGGACAGTGAAAGAGTTCTAACCTGGAGCTCCAAGTTCAAACCCAAACAATATGAATGATTAATTTTGGAAAACGCTTATTCAGTATCACAATACATTTAAGCATTTTAACCAAGCTCTAATCCTTAAAAACATAATCATCTAACATATCATATACATAAGTTATTAAATAACCCAAAAAAATAGACCAAAAACATTTTCCATAATGTACCAAAGGACAATAAAGTATTAAAAAAAATGAACATATAAAATAAATAAAAAAAAATAACTTCACATGACTATGTTTGTAGTGTTGAAATTATTGAATATTTAGGGTACTTACCGGCAAATGGGGAGAGAGTATTTTGTTTATTGTAGATGTGATGTGTTGCATGAAGATATTTGTAAAGCGGTTTTATGTCATGCAACTTTCTATGCATCCAATAAATACCAAACTCTACAATAATCATATAAATTGCTAAATAACCAATGTAGGCAATCCAACCAACATTATTTATTCTAGGAAAGGATTTTGTCCAGCCAAGTTCTACCAGGTACTCAGAAATAGTTGGAACCAAACTGTACCAAGGCATTCCTTTCATTGTAACCGATATTTGCAAGAACATGGCTCTACATGATGGGATGGAATCTGCAACAATTAATATGTTTCAATATATCAAGACAACAAAATTAGATGTTTGAGTAGAAATAAAAAATAAACACATGAACCAACTTATGCTGTCAATTGTAAAACAAAAGCCATGTTGTCGGGGAACATGCTTTAAATATGTGTTATGTTTTTAGGGTGACAAAATGTTGGAAAAACAACTAGTGATAGCAGAATAAAAGAAACGAAAATCAAAGACAATGAGACACTATCTTTGTTTATGTATTTCGGCTAATTGCGCTTTTAGAGCAACTATAGTTTTGTATTTAATCTTTCCTGAATTAGGGTTTATGATGTTACAAACAACACATATAGTACTACGGTCAAAATTACAACAATAATCTTAAACAGTATTGCAGGGACTATCGCCCCATGGACCCCCAACAACAATTAAGCCAAACACAAGGGTGTAGGAAGCTTCGCTCCGCTAGCTAGCTCCTTTTGTACCCCTTTCCCCTCTTCTATGTCTATATATGATCGATACTCAACACAAAATGATTTCAGATGAATTGTTTTGAAAAATTGATTAGTGAGTTGACTATAAAGTAATTTTAAACTTACATGAATATATTACCGTAAAGTGAATTCAACAGTAGGTTTCAGGCTAAAAAGATTGAGAAAGGTAGATGATAGAATAGAAAAAAGGAAAACAAAACCCCACCAAAATGAATATGGAATAAACACAAATTTACAAGGACCATAAGAAACCATAAATAAATTAAAGAAAGACACCGCCACTGTAGTTTGGAAGCCAAGTTTGGAAGATAATCATAAAGGTAAAATCTTTAACAAATGATCAATCAAAAAACAAAGATTATGATAAAAAAAATATTAATCAACAAACAAAGTTGATAACACATATAAAAGTCAAACTACAACAAGAATGAATAAAATTAACAAAACAAGCAAAACTCATTTCAAATTAAAACCAAAATATACCATCTTTAACAAAAGAACAATCAACAAACAAAGATTATGAGAACAAAAAATATTGATCAACAAACAAAGTTGATAACCCATATAATCTAAAAGTCAAACTACAACAAGAATGAATAAAATTAACAAAACAAGCAAAACTCATTTCAAATCAAAACCAAAATATACCATCTTTAACAAAAGATCAATCAAAAAACAAAGATTATTAGAACAAAAAATTAATTAAAAAAATAAAAATAAATGAACCTTTAGGAAGATAAACATTGCGTTTCCAATGGTAAATGTAGAAGGACCATAAGAAACCAGAAATGAAGTAAAGTAGAACAGCACCAACGTAGTTTCGAAGCCATCTTTGGAAGAATCTTGGAAGTGGAACCCACAAGTAGTGTGGTAACAAGGTTCCTAATACAATGTGGTTGTACATGTTTGTGTCTTCTATGAAGAATCTACGATAATCGGTTGTCAGATCTTCCATTATCTTCATTGTATCTCTTATTCATTCAATATATATATGGAGTATATATAATGAATAAATATGTTGACTTTGTTTTTAGATCATGTGCAAGGTTTTACTAGGTGGAATAACATTCTTTGTTAGATTTACTATTTTTTGAGTTTAGTAGTTACTCATGTTGCTGCTTTATTGCATATCACTCCTTTTTTTACCTTTGTTTATGTTTGTTAAGACACATTTTAACGTGCATTTTTTAACATATTCTCTTTGTTTGGATAAAATTCACATGACTCTTACCAAATTATGTGGGTCTCATATAAATTTAGTAGATCATATGTGAATTTTAAGTTTTTAACCAATCAAAGAGAATGTGTTGATAAGCGTGTGTTAAAATGTGTGTTGCTAGCATTTCTCCACATATTTTTAACTTCTGATTTTTCTAATTTCGTTAGTTTTCAGATTTTTTTTCTTCTTTCTTGTTGAATTTATAATAATAATAATAATAATAATAATAATATTTATTTTGATTTAAACAAGTCAGTCTGATATGCTCAAAAGATTTTTATGTTATTTTATATAACATGACAATTTTATCGCAAGAAACTTAAAGAAGTATTGAGCTTATCCATTTAAAAATAGTATAATTTTTGTTAAGCAAATACAATTTGATTCAGAAGTCTATTCTTCTTAAAAAAGAGGTTAAACACACAAAAAGAAGGGAAAGAATGAAGAAGAAAAAAATGTTGGTTTGTCTTTTCTTTTTTCACTTTCCTCAAATAGTTAATTTTTCATTTACAGCTTCTTCCTTTTGTTTTTTATTAAGATAAGATGGAAGAGAGGATGCAATGATTAGAAAGGAAAAAAACACAATGTTTTTCTTATTCTCTTTTGCGCTAGATTGGAAGATAATTTAGGTGCACATGAAATTCAAAATCTTAAGACCACCATAAACAAGAATAATTTTCCATTGAATCATAATTATTTAAGAACAAACTTTTTTATTTTTGCAAATAGCTCAGTTGTTTTGAGACGAAGGGAGTAATGATCAAAGTCTTTTATTTGCATACATGTAACGGTTGACTGCGATATATATATTTTAAAATAGAGAGTGATTTGTTTTTCTTTTATTTGCATACGTGTAATGGTTGGCCGCGACATATATTTTAAAATAGAGAGACTGATTTGTTTTTTCTTGTGAGAAAGATAGATAATAGAAAGAAAAAAGAAAACCAAAAATCCACCATGATGAATACGAAATAAACACAAATTTATAAGTTTAATGGTGGTGGGTTGACAGTCCAAAATAAAATTGCACATACAACTAATCAAAATATTTAGAATTGTCACATTAATTGATGTAGCAATTGTATTAGATTAGGATTTTAAAGGACAATTTTTGCTTAAAAAAGTCTCGAAGATTTTAAAAGACTTTGTAGGATTTTAATGACTTTCATGATTTTAAAAGACTATCAGGATTTACAATTTGAATTTCAATGGGTTTCCATCATAAGATTTCACAAGATTTTAAAGAATTTGAAATAATTTTATGGATTTATAAGATTTCAAAATATTTTATGAAATTTAAGGACACATTGAAAAGAAATGATTACAACACACTCTCTATTATAACATTCTCAATACATACTCTTATTTTATGAGAGAGAGGAGGGAAGAGAGGAGAGAGAGAGAAGAGAGATAGTAAAATTTTAAAAGAAAAACAATCTCAAGAAATCTCTCATGTTTTCATGAAAGACTTTTTCTTGCTAAAATTTCACTACAAAATCCCACAAAATCCAATTTATTAAACAATCCTTTGAAATTTGAATGATTTTGAATACCACGAGACTTTTTTTAAGTGATGAAAAGTCTTGATTGAATACCTCAAAACTTTTTTAAAATGACAAAGAGTCGTGATTGAATACCACAAGACTTTTTTTAAGTTGCAAAGAGTCTTGATTGAATACCACAAGACTTTTTCATAACTAAAAAGTCATTTAAAAGCTCTTAGAATCTCAATCCAATACATCCCCCTGAATGTTTTGACTGATTGTGTGTAATGTAAAATTGTTTTGGTCTGTCAACTCACCATCATTAATTTCATTTATTTATAAAATTAAAAAAAAAAAAACACACACACTTATATGAGATAAAAAAGATAACATCTTTAACAAAAGAGTAATAAAAAAACAAAGATGATAACCAAAAATAATTAAAAAAAAGATATAAATAAAAAAGATACCTTTAGGTACATAAACATTCTGTTTCCAATGGTAAACGTAGAAGGACCATAAAAAACCAGAAATGAAATAAAGAAGGACACCACCAATGTAATTTCGAAGCCATGTTTGGAAGAACCGTGGGAGTAGCACCCACAAGTATTGTGGTAACAAGGTTCCTAATACAATGCGGTTGTACATGTTTGTGTCTTCTATGAAGAATCTACAATTGTCGGTTGTTGGATCTTCCATCATCTGCATTGTTGGAACAACAAGAAGAAGAAATGGTGATAATGGATAGAGAGATAGAGAGAGAGCACGAGGGAGGAAAAGAGTGAGTTGTGCAATTGAGAAATTCCTCTCTTGAAATTTATATGCTCGTATGTTGTACCTCAATTGGTAATATTGATATTTTTGTCTGGATTCTAACATGAAACATTATAATTGTGTGTGAATTTCAAGTGGTGTTTACCACTTCATCAAAAAAAAAACAAAAAAAAAAACAATTATATACTCCTTTTGTAATGGGTTAGTGATCTTGCGACTAGAGTTGTAGACGAGAGTTTACGAGTTTAGACGGCAAAAAGGGGTGAAATCACACATAGAATCGTTTGTTGTCGACTCATGTAGAATCTTGTAGACTCGTATAGACTCACAAGTGTATGACGAGTTTATGAGTCCATGAGTTTTTTTTCTTGAACTACAATCATATTTTCCTTTTCGTTCTTGTTGGAAATCAAATGTGAGTGATTATGTCCCACATCGACTAAAAATGGAGGAAATGTCAGATATATAAAAGAGGGGGCACATATACCTAATGTCTTAAGGTTTTCGAGTAAGAGTTTGGTGTCTAAGTCTCTTAGTGGTCTTAGAGGTTTAGTCCATTGTCGCTCCCAACGCTCCCCAGACTCCCCAACAAACTGGTATCAGAGCCTTGGTTTGAAAATTAAGTGTGAGTGATTATGTCTCACATCGACTAGAAATGGAGGAAACGTTGCATATACCTAATGTCTTAAGGTTTTTGGGTAAGAGTTTGGTGTCTAAGTCTCTTAGTGGTCTTAGAGGTTTAGCCCATTGTCGCTCCCCAAACTCCCCAACAAACTGGTATCAGAGCCCTGGTTAGGCTCGATGGGGAGTGGAAGCGGGACCCTAATGTGGATCAGGCTAGTAGCTCATTGTCACTCCCCAGACTCCCCAACAAGCTGGTATCAGAGCCCTGGTTAGGCTCGATGGGGGAGTGAGAGCGGGATCCTAATGTGGATTAGGCTAGTGATGTGGGTGAGTCACATTTGAGGAGGATATTGTTGGAAATTAAGTGTGAGTGATTTGTCCCACATCGACTAGAAATGGAGGAAACGTTGAATATATAAGAGAAGGGACACATATACATGATGCCTTAGAATTTTTGGTAAGAGTGTGGTGTTTAAGTCTCTTATTGGTCCTAGACGTATGAACAAAATTTCACAAGATTTTTGGCCGTTTAAAGCCAATAACATATGTTTTATGATTTTGATAATGATGACGATGGTTAGTATGCAGCATGTTGTTGTTTCTAGGCAGATCATCAATGCTCATAAATATATTTTTCCATGTAGGTAACATCTCTAGTAGGAAGTAAGGTTCACATTTCTAAAATCCTTGGTGTTTCGACGTGTAGGCTTTATTTTGTTTATCTTGAGGACTAGACATTAAAAACCCATTCCAGATCAAGGCCGGTGTAAAGAAGATGCCACTAAAGTAAGGGTTTTAGGCCTCCGGTTTTTAGGCTTCATATTCCTATCAATCTAATTCGATGTTGATTGTTTTAAATATATTAAGACAAGTAGTGTGTAATCAAAGTTTGTAAAACTAAAAAATTAATTTATATTTGTATTATTTCAATATTATTTTGTTATTTTAAGATTTCTAACAATTGGTAAATAATGTCTATATTAAATATTATTTTCAACACACACGCACGCACGCACACGCGCGCACACATACATATATTAAAAAGGTCACGCACTAACGGAGTTGATTATAGTGAAAGAGGATATACTCTCACAATGTGACAACCCAAAGTTTGATTTCAAGCTGACAAAATACTCATTTATTTAATGTCTGACACACATCGTATAGAATTACTTTCGATTGAAGGAACTTATGAAATTATTTTGTCATTTAATATTGTTAAATTAAACATTTCATAATGTTATTAATATAATTATATTTTATATAAGTATAAATACCTAAAACAGAGATTTTCATCAGAACGAAGATGTTTATTTCAACAGTTTATAAAAATTATAAATAAATATATTTTTAAAATGAGAGCATCCAAAGTTCACACATTTGTCGAACAAAATTGTACAACAATAAAAAAAAATCCGAAAATAAATTTTCAAACGATTTTTAAGCTCTTTCATGTATTTGATAGTGTCAACTAGTACAGATAGCTTGTCCATCTAGCAGAATTTTACACAATCGATTGGTGATTAGTTTAAGACAAATAGTGTAACAAGATTTATTTTGATCTCTAAATATAAGAGTCTGAGGAGTTTTTTTTATGATAAATAATTAAAGATGTTAATGATCAAAATATTAAATTGGCATATGTGAATTTATCAATGAAGTAATTGATATTTGATGATTTTAGGAGTTAGTTAATAGGGTAAGTGAAAATTACATACCGTACCTTTTTAAGGTTAGGAACAAGAGCTGCAAGAGCAATTAAGGTCTCGGTGAGTTTTTCTCTTCGATTTGTCTCAGCAATGATGTGATCCTCCCTACCATGAGCACGAGGCCTTTTGCTTTTTGTGGTTTTTGTTTCCAAGTTTTCATTTTCCAATGAACCTTTTGAGGTTTCAGTTGAGTGATTCATATTTTCCAATTCGGTTGGAGACAATGGTATTGTTTCATTCTCTTTTGAGTTACTAGGGGGTGAATTTGGGGGGTTCTCAAAAGATGGAATTTGAAACTGAACAGTTGGAGAAAGATTTGGTGAAAGAGATTCTTTGGTTTTGCCACTATTCAGGGTCGGCCTAAGGGGGATGCCATTAAAGCAAGGGCTTTAGATCCCCGGTTTTTTTAGGCATCATATTTCTATCAATCTAATTTGATGTTAGTTGTTCTAAATATATTAAGATAAGTAGTGTGTGATCAAATGTTTGGCCAGTGTACATGCCTCTACGCACGAGCCGGATTAGTCGCCCACCATTGGTGGGTCGGAAACCGGTGCGAAAGCCAAAAAAAAAGTTTGTAAAAGTAAAAAATAAATCTATATTTGTATTATTTCAATATTATTTTGTTATTTTAAGATTTCTAACAATTGGTAAATAATGTTTATATTAAATATTATTTTCAACACACGCACGCACATATATTAAAAAGGTCACGCACTAACGGAGTTGATTATAGCGAAAAAGGATATACTCTCACAATGTGACAAACCAAAGTTTGATTCTAGTTGACAAAATACTCATTTATTTAATGTCTGATACACATCGTATAGAATTACTTTCGATTGAAGGAACTTATGGAATTCTTCTCTTAATTTTGTATTATTCTATCTAAACGCATATAAAAGGCCTCTGTTTAAATTTCTCTTTAGGCCTTAAAATACATTAGGCCGGCCCTGTTTCAGATGAGATCAAGAATAATTTGTTTTCGTGGACATCTTCCACGCTATACATGTTTGTGGTGCAAGGTATCTCGTTACATGTTTTTATGGTCTATTATAGCATGGACATCTTCCACGCTATACATGTTTGTGGTGCAAGGTATCTCGTTACATGTTTTTATGGTCTATTAATGGTGTATATCTTTGTTAAACCAGGTTAATCAATTGATAAGAAATTTCATTTGGTATGGGGGAACCAATGTCAAGAAGTTAGTGATTATTGTTTGACATAAAGTTTGTTCTCTCTAGAGTCATGGTTGTTATTTAGTAACCATGTGTACTCTTTGTCACACAACTGCTGAAACTATGGAGCATTTTTATTGATCTTTCGATTGATCATACTAGCATATTGTTAGAACAACAACTAGTAACAAAAGATTACGTAAATCGTAAATAAGGAAACATGATCATCTGATTACGCAATTCAATCGATTGTTCCTACTTCTACGACTATAGGCTATAATGCAACTATAGTTTTGTTTATTACTTGAATGAATTAGGGTTTACAATATTACAAGCTACTAGCTCAGCTCCTCCATTCTTTTCTCATCTTTTGTGGCTATATATAAATCATACTCGACACCTATGATCATGTGTTTTTTTATCTCTCATCGTGTTTTTTTTAATGGCATATTATCTCTCATTGTGTCTAATCTCCCAAGGTTTAGATATTGTATGTTCAACGATTATTCATTCTTGCTAAATTATTGGAGGTGGAGAAATCTTCTTAAGTTTTAAGACAAGGTTTTGTCATTTCATGCTTCTTTGTCTTATATTTATTCTCCTGTTCATCTTGTTAATTTTTTTTTTGTCAAGTACTCTAACAGTTAGAATTCACTTTTAAAGTCAAATAAATGAGATGTCCAAGATTTGAACATCAACCTATTCATATTACAATGCACTGTTCCAATCAACTTAACTATCCCACTGAGACATCTTGTTGACTCTTTTGGTAAAAGGTCATTTCTCTTCTTCCATGCAAAATTTTGTTATCATTATGGCTTTTAACATATTCGCGTTTATTGTGTGTGTTGTGAATTTGTTAAAAAATCACACCAATAAAATATTTGATGTGTGGAGTAAATTAATCAAGCAACCAAAACAACGTGAGTGGCAGTTATAAATCAAGCAAAAGATAGAACATCAAAGGAGAAAGAGAGAGATAACACACGAAAATTTGTTTATCCAGTTTGGTCCAATACTGACCTACTTTGAGGGAGAGAGCAGCTCTCTGTTCCACTATAATGATGAGTTTCTATACAAAGAGGTTACAAGAATTAGTCTTCAAATTTAATTCTTAATTCTACCCTAAGTCATGAATCTCTTCTCGTGACCAAGATACTCTATCCTAATAGTGTTTGCTCAAGGTGAGCCAAAACAATACCAACCCTAGTGTTTCTTGCCAAGAGACATCTCTATGAACCATAGTTTGTTGTTTGCTTCTAAACCCTGTTTTTCTACTCTCTCTTTTTTCATCTGATACGTGATCTATATTTATAGAGAAATAAAACCCTCAAAATCTGGAACAAATCTCAAGCTGAAAAATACGTTTTATTTTTCTCCTTCAGCGCAAAATCGGGCGCCAATTTTATCACTTCAGGCACCGATTTTTGTCGAGGCAAACATCTCAAAACTAAGCCAAAAATCGGGCCCCGATTTACCAAATCGGCCGCCAATTTTAACAGATTCTGAAACATCAATTTTGAGTCATAAAACAATTGTGTGTGTGTCTAATGAGGGAACTAATAAATATGATAGACTTAAAAGAGTTTTTTTGATATATAACTTGACAATTTTAGCGTAAAGACTTAAAGAAGTCTTGGATTTATCCATTTAAAAATAGTATATGATTTTTCCTAAAAGCATATACTATGACTCAATAGACATGATTGGTTTTTATTTTTTTTGTTAATCCCCTGGTTTTTAGAGGAAGAATTGTTTCTCCTAGAAATTGAATTTGGTTTCTCCTAAATGATTTCTTCTTTAGTGGAGTTGATTTAAAGATATTTTATGAGATGTTGTGTTTCTATTTTATACTCTGGAAATCTTATGATTGTCCCATTCTTGACACATCTTTGTGTTTGAATAACTTTTTAATATATTTTTCAATTGTCTTCTTTAAGAAACCAAATGACTAAATTAGTCATACTAGGATATTTAATTTAATCTTTGAAAAGATTAATCAATTAAATCCATCAACAAAATTTCAAATTCTTTTTTCCTTACGCAACATCAATTAACATATATATACATCACATGTCCCGTGTAAATTCCTTCAATATAATTTGATTGAGAAGTCTATTTTTCTTACATTTTTTAATCACTTCAATATCCAAGCTCTCTTGTTTTAATCATAAAATTTTGATTGAGAAGCCTAGTAGATTGTAAATTCCTTCAATACAATTTGATTGAGAAGTCTATTTTTCCTTTTTAATATAGACTAGTTATTTAACTTGTGCGTTGCACGGGTTGGATTAAAATTTGTATTTGAGAAAATAAAAATTGTGATAAGTATAACCACGTATATTTTATTGATTTATAATATTCTTAAATGTAGTGATATGATTATTTTAATATCAATTTACATTAAAATAGGAATATTCTTTAAAACATATGAGAATTTGTATTGATTTATACCGTAGATTTGTGTAAATATTTTAATGACCATTTGTATTTATTTATATTGTAAATTTGTGTAAACATTTAAGGAGAAATAATATAGTTGTTGGTGGATCCTATAATATTTAAAAAGTTGAAAGAGATATATCATAGTTTATCTTAATAATGCAATCATATAAGAAAATTCTTTTATGATATTGTTTATCTTAATAATGCAATCATATTAGAGTCATTCATTCTTGATGTCAATATTACTCATAAGAAAGGTTACAATAAGTTCAAGTTAGGATATGATTAATTTTTGGTGGTTTTGAATTTTTCATCTTATGACCATGTTCTTTGAAATTACGCAACGTGGCCTAACTTCTTACTTTTAGTTCCTATTTCTTATTTAACGTCTCTTATATTTATTGAAAAGATAATCGTTATGGTGATAAATTAACTTATTTTGAACTTTCCTATCAAACCTTCATTTCTAAAAATTTATTCTGACATTTATTGGTCCAAATTATTTTAGCCAACAATTTGGTTTATCTTCTTGTCACTTTGCTTAATTCATATTTTTGTTTGTTTATTTTTATTTAATCATATATAGACATATGGAATAATAAAGGGTGATATTCTTTTGTAACCTATGTTTAATTACATTAATATTAGTGATTATTTGATGGAATAAGAGTGTAAATTTTTTCTAAGGGTTGCACGTCATCACTGTTCTAAATGAAATTTAAATTAAATTAAAAATATATTTTACTTAGTTTCCTTATACCTGTCACGGGGACATTTACGGAACCATCGCTATTGGCCTTCCTATTACCTTTTCTTCTTTCTTTGTGCTGATTTCATTCAGTCATCTTATAATTTCTTTCAGATTCAATTGATTTTTTTGTACGGAACCCATCATGCTGGACTTTTACGGTCGTTGTGTTATTGTCTCATTCAACGGTTAGATTCGATTGTTGACTATGTTTATAAAGTATATGTGGTGAGTGAATCATGATATGTAGATTTTTGCTTTGGTGAGTTTATGTGTTGCAACTACTTGTCTAGATGTCTTTGTTACTTTGGTTAAGATTATGATTACATCAACTTTTTATATAGTAGGCTCAAAGAGTCAGTGCTCATATCCCTCCTTAATTAGCTTCTAAAGTATATCAACTTTGTCCACTTACGATATTGTTATGCTCTTTAATGTATTTTGTAATTTATAATGTTGATATATATAATTCCTTTTAAATATGTGCAGGTAGAAAGATATATTATATCATAGGGATGACAACGTCTTCTATTTTGATACATGTTCTAAAGCTTTTGTTAGATATACTCTTTATGAATTAATTAAAACTTTCATTTTATATACAATAACTAGTATTTTATAATGTTGGCTTGTTTAGAGAAAACAATGTTGGTTAAGCATAAAAAAAATTGTGTTTAATTTACCTTGGTCTATCTACAAACTATTTGCAAGTAATACATGAGTATAATTAAGACTGCTATGTGTTGATCCAAATGAGTTGAATATGAGTACTAGTTTTAGAGTAGAGTACCCTTGCACTTTGCTTGCTTGGGAATGCAGACCTTGCATCAACATTGAAATCAACCATATGTATTTGTTTGTGTGTTTTATTGTCTCTTTCTTATATGCTAAGTATCTTAATGTGTATATTATGATGCTAATTAAATTGCTTGATATTGATAGGCGGTCCTCAAGAATAGCATTAGAGTTATGGATGCAAAGATAAAAAAGGAGATTCAAGCATTCCAACTATCATAGACCATAGACCAAGGACCAAGGATTATTTAGATAATAGTTACTAAATTTTCTTTTGTATTTTATGATAAGGTTAGTTTATTAGTTAATGTAATATCATACTACCATAGACCAAGGATTATTTAGTGTATAATGTTGGTATTGAGTTTAATATATAAGTAAATGTTAATGTATATATTGTCCTGTATAATATAAAAATTCAGAGGTAAAATCATTTTGATTATTTTTTTTATTTTCACTACATAAATCAGAGACCGATTTTGTGACCGAATCATTTACATGATGATAAAGTTGGTGACAAATTCAGCCACAAAATCGGTCTCTAAACATGGAAGCGCTATACCAGTCACTGTTTCGGTATCTAATTTCAGTGGAAAATCGGTCGCTGCATATGTCACTATTAGGGTCACAAAGGAGTAGCGACTAGCGAATTAGCAACTCTTATTTTTTTTGTCACTATTTCGGTCACTAAATATGTCAGTGACCGATTTTGATCATTTAGCGACTGAATATTCAGTCACTAATAGACTGATTTCTTGTAGTTTTCAACAAAACCCTCTCGTAAAAGTACAAATTTCAAATAGATAAAATAAATTCTATGAAATGTCAAAAAAATCCCGCGATTGTATTCTATTTTAAATTTAATTTCAATTTAATATTGTAATTTAGAATTAAAAATTTTTGGTTAAATATTTTTGAATCGATTTATTCGCGAGGAGCCGTATGAGGTGAAAATCTCATGTACGGTTCTTTAATAGAGATGAAATTAAGAAATAACCATCAACTATAACCCCAAAAAAACTAGATTACGATGTAACTTTTACACATGAATAGTCATAGCTTTTGAGATTCAAGAAAAATTCAATTTATCTAAGTTTGACTTAAAAAAATTGTAAGCTTTTCCAAACTAAGTTCCTCAAAACATAAACCAACATAACTTGTGATATTCGAGAAAACTTCAATTTATCTTAGCGTGAG
>Ga0315914_1005137_pt1 | contig 19210 bp, 8 predicted proteins | sample MpolenodulesMG_FD_203920 | JGI IMG/M metagenome (GOLD analysis project Ga0315914, IMG submission 203920) | Medicago polymorpha root nodule microbial communities from Los Angeles, California, United States - elongated nodules | ecosystem: Host-associated > Plants > Roots > Nodule | place: USA... | reverse complement strand
AAGACAAGAAGAGTCTACTCACTCATGTTCATCGTAGACATAGAAGAGAAGAAGAAGAACATAAAGTAAATAACAAGAAAATAAAGAAAGAACTTTTATTAAGAAAGACAATTGTCACTATTGAATTCCAAGAACAAAAGATGAATTGTTGTGATAGCTAGCTACTCTATTTATAGTTTACAATGACTTAAGCCCTAAGAAATATAACACTAGAATGTTCCACAAGAAACCATGGGCTTTTAGGTCAGAAGTAAACTAATAGGTAGTTTGTCCATGAAGCAGAAGCAGCAAAAGAGTATCCTGAAGGCAGCCACGACCGTGCTGCTGGTGGCACGGGCCGTGCCAAGTTTCTGACTTGGGGGTGACATATTTTTGTCCCATATTTTCGTATTTTCATCCCGAATCAGCTCCTAATCCTCTTTCTTTTGCTCCAAGACTCAATCTATCAATTATTTGTTCCTGAAATATAATAATTTGCAATTGAAGTAAAATAGTTCTAAAAAGGAAATTATATTAAATAAAACGAAATCAAATCTAAATAAAACGGACTCAAATATTATATTAAAAACACTAATTATTGACTCATCAACTACCATCACAGAATGATTCGAGTACCACACTCCATGCAAAACAACAACAAGTCTAAACACCTTTTCGAGGCAAACTGTATGTTCCCGAATCAAAGACACACGAATAAGACAATGACAAAGGCAAGAGATTTGACACCATCTTTTAGAGCTAGAACCATATCCAGATCAAAGATCTAGATTTTAAACTGAAATGAAACACCACAAAGCTATTGGTGGGACGATGGAAAACCACCCACCAAGACTTTTGAACCAACCTAGAAGGGGTTTTGTGATTGATCAACCTTTCTTTCTGGTGCGGCGATGGAAAACCACTATTATTTAGAAAATTTTGGAGCAACACAAACACTCGACCCTTATTGAACCTTGAAGAACGCCGATAACGACAACAATAGGCTGGGAACGCGCGCTGAAGCTTGATCGCCGGAGAGGAAAGGTCGAATCCAACTTGTGAGGGGTGGAACAAATATGCAATAACCAAAAACCAACGATCCACCACTAGTAGATTTGGTTTGGAGGTGGCGCGGGTGATTATCACTGACCATCGACTGTCGCAGTTACACTAGTCCATGAGCGTTTGGATTTAAAGGGGGAGAATAAAGGTGGGCGCGGTATTTTTGTTTGGTAGAGGAAAGGCAAATCAAAAGTTTTTTTCGACTTTGATATACAATTTAGATTTGATTTTTCGTAATAGACCAGTCATCAAACACATAAAAATTTATATAATTTTGAAATTCATAACTATGTAGTATATATAGTTATTTACATTTAAATATGTTTTTTAAAAGCTTATTATACATTCATTTTAAATATGAAATAGTTTTAAAATTATATAAAAATTTGTGAAGTGATCTACAAAGAATTGATTTGACATATGAATAAGTGAAATTGATTATTAATAATGACTTATTTAGTGGAGCAAGATCATCCACAATGAAAGACATCATTTAGATGATTAAACGAGTTTCACGTGTACACATAATTCATTTTACAATTTTTATTCTCTAGTTTTTAAATGAGTGTCACTTTAGCGGCTGAAAGCGAACAACAATAATTTTGCTTTGGAAAATGTTAATGAACGTCCCCAAAACACTCTTTAAATAATAATTTTTTACAAAAGTTTGTGTAACTTGAAATATTTCACTACTTATCTTATTTTGAAATTCTTAAAGGGTGTCCGAGACACTCGTTATTAAAACCTTTTTGATTTATCAGTCTTACTGATGTAACATATTTTCTCTTTTTTTTTTATCTTTTGTTGTCAAGTAGTTTAGTGGATAGAGTTGACACAATTTTGTAACAAAAAAAAAAGAGTTGACACAATTTAATTGTGGAAAAGTGAAGTGTTTGAGGTTCAAACGTCGACCCTACATATAATATAATATGTAACATGTAATCTCTTGATCTTTTTTCTAACACTCGATGTAGAGGAAAATGTAGAAGAATTAGTTATTTAATTTCATTTTAGCTCTTGTTAAAATTAAAAAAATCATTTTAGCTTAAAAAAATTAGTAATATTAGTAGTAGCTGTATTAGAAAACAACAGAAACTGTGATAGTAGTCCTCGAGTATAACGAAAAAGAAAATTAGAAATCATAAATGTCAGAAAGAAAGGGCAAATTGGTATTTATAAAAGCCCACACTTGAACACGTGCCACATTTCTTCTTTTCTTTCCCATCTCTATCTAATTCAATTCAACATCCTCCTTAAATTCGAACCCATTTCAATTCAAATTTCATCTCTTTCAATTCTCAATTCTTCATTGTTAACACACACTCAGATTTCGTTTTTATTTATTTATTTATTTATTTTTAATAATGTTGAAACTTCCATGCAATGGAGTGGACCGGGTTCACCTAATGTCTCAATGCGGGTTTATGGGTCGACCCACTTCCTTTTTTACCGGCCGGAGCTCAGTTAAAGGATTCCGTTCTACTACAAAGGTGTATCCGGTTCAGGCTGTGGCATCAGCTAAGGACGGTGCGGTGGTGAACCGGGTTGAACCAGATATTGGGAGTTTGGCGAACCGGTTGCGGCTTGGGAGCTTATCTGAGGATGGATTGTCTTATAAAGAGAAGTTCATTGTTAGGAGCTATGAAGTTGGAATCAATAAAACTGCTACTGTTGAAACCATTGCTAATCTCTTGCAGGTTTTTTTTTTTTTTTTTTTTTTTGTTGATCTGAATTTTTGATCCAATTGTTAATGATGGGTGAGTGAAAGTTTAATGCTTTTTTTTATTGATTGTGGTTTGTGTGTGATTTTAAGATTATGGGTTTTGTAGTATCGACATTTCTGATCGAAGACGCCGTTTTGTGTCCGACAATGGCAAGACACGGATACATGCCATTATATTCAATTATGTTATTTTTTTAAATTATTACCAGTGTCACTGTCAGAGGTAGTGTCAGAGGTAGAGTAGAGGTGTCAGTGTTGTGTCCGGTGTCTGTGTCATAGTTCATATCTTCGGTGTTTCTGATTTATCTTAACCAGTGACATTGTTGAAGTGCCAAGTGGAAATTTTGTTTCTTTCATGAATCTGAATGTGCAAAAAATAAACATGTTTTTTGAGATTATTTCTGGTTTTCTATTAGATTTTGATTTATATACACTGATAGTGTAAGACTATTTTTTTCATTTTATTTAATCGCATCTCACCGTGTGGTAGAGAATAGAGATATTTTAAGAACTCACCACTGTGTTATGGCGTGACTTGATTGATGCATGCATAATTTTGTTTTACACTGTCAGTGCATAGAAATGAATCTCGTTTTATATTATAGTTTTGAGGTTTTGTTTGCCGTTTTCTGGCAATTTTATAGGTGCAGATTTTCTTGGCACTGAGATTCATGCATGATCAAGGATTAAGATAATGAAAAAAATGTGCTTTTATCTTTCTTCTTTGTGTGATTCTTCTGAAATTTCACATCTATTTCCTCAATTCAGCAAACAGACCAGTACTAAGAAATATAATTAATTTAAGGGTATTGCTAACTAGTGCCCCTAGGGCACTCTTTAGTATTCTCCTTAATTTAATTGCTAATCTTAATTTTTTATTTCCTTGTTTATATTAATTATTTAATTAGATGAACGTAAAAATATAGTTAATGGAAATATCAAATATTTAAAACAAGAGATAAAAAAGAATATAAGGCTTTGTTTGGGAGTTAGGAGGGGAAGGGAGGGAGGGCTCTGGAGGGATGAGATTAGAGGGAAAAATAGAGAAATCTTTCAAATTTGTTGAGAGAGTTTTTCTAGTGAATGATAAAAGCATACTTATGATTAATGTACTTATAATTTTGCGAGTATTATAACAATATATATTGGATTTGGAAAATTTACCAAAACCTCCTCTAATACCATTTTTTTAGTTCCCTAAATTAGGGCAATTTTGTATTAGGGCAATAGATTGTTGATATTTCAGGTCTACTCCTTTCTGGATTGAGAAGTTTAGGCCTATTAAACATTGAAATTTGGATATAAATCGTTTACTGAATTATATCATGTGCAAATGTTTCTCTCGTCAATTATATTATGAATTATTTTCTAAAAAAAAAATTACGGACTACTTCTGGTGATCACTGTTTGCTGGTCAAAGTTCTTGCCTATTATTAACTTGTTCTTAGGTTTCTTGAATTCCGTTGTTTATTGGGTAAACATATCATTGTTTGTTTTATCAAATTGGAATGTCTTTAAGAGGCTGTTCAATTAAATAAAAGCCAGTCATAACTCAACTTAGGAAGAACTTAATCTGTCTAAGTACGGTAGCGTAGCGTTGATAGACATGTTAGTACTTGCCAAAAACATGTTAGAACATGACAAAACAGAACATGAGTTTTGCAAATGCTATATATATGTGTGCTATTGTACTTTTCTTCAAAAACAAAAAACGTGCGATTGTATTCCACAATTTTAAGATGTCTGGTGACTTTTTTGTTGCAGGAGGTTGGATGTAATCATGCTCAGATTGTTGGATTTTCAACTGATGGTTTTGCAACAACCACTACCATGAGAAAATATCATCTCATATGGGTGACTGCTCGCATGCACATTGAAGTCTACAAATACCCTGCATGGTTGGTTTTGTTCTTTTACAACGCTCGATTTCGAAACTTTGATTTGAAAAACCTAACTTAAATGATTCCAACAGGAGTGATGTTGTTGAGATAGAGACATGGTGTCAAGCAGAAGGACGGGCTGGAACAAGGCGTGATTTTATAATCAAAGACTACGCAACCAATGAAGTCATCGGAAGAGCAACGAGGTACAAATTTACTTTTTAAATTAGGATGGTCATGGTACATTACAAGTTTGTTGTCGTCGTTATAATTCAATGTTTGATATTATTATACACTAAAGGGTGCTGAGTTTTTCTGATATGGCACCTTTGAGTTCAATGATTGTAATCTAATGTAGCAGTGACACTTCAGATTGAAAACATCCTAGTGTCCGACCCTGACACTTGTAATGACACTATACTTCTATTTTCTAAATTATTATTGGTGTCGTGTCCGGTGTCTGAGTGAGTGCTTCATAGATTGATACTATTGGTATTGTTAGATAATAGGGCTTATGTTATTGGTCTTTTTATGTTTCTAAGTTAGTAGAGTGTTTTTAGGTGTCACTATTCTCTTGTAACCTTTGGTCATGTCATTCCATTATCATTCCAGTGAAACCCTAGCTGCTTTATTGTGTTATTCTCTCTCTCTCTCTCTCTGAAACCCTATATTGTTAACAGGCAACTGTTACCAATTGGTAGGATATCCCTTCATTGTGTATGATGATATCTGATCATATTTTGCTTTCCAAGAAACTTTAATGAGTACCCTTTTCTTTATTTTATTTTTCAATAATTCAATCTCTTTAAAAACTATCCCTGTCTTTTAAAGCTCTCCATGCAGAAGGGTCAGACCCTATGATGAGTATCGGATACGGGGATATGTTGTTCCTTATAAAATCCAGGATTCGATATGTTTAAGATACGTACATACAAAAATAAAAATTCCAAAATAAAATTGTAATAGTAAACAATAAATCTTCGTAGTGGTAATTTATTTATTTATTTTTTTAAATAAAATTTGGGGAAGGGGGAAATTTTAATTTTTTTTCTTTTTTCTTTTTAATAAAATCGGTGTACCGACATATCATCAATTTTTTTGTTTTTGTGCACGGTTGCTATCCGGCGTATCCCATATTATGCGTGTCGGATACATGTATGACATAGCAACAAATCCAAACACTGTTCCAAGGCTTCCAGCACTTATCAATCCTTTTGTTCTTGAAAAATCTATTTTCTCATCTAGGCTGATAATTTCTTGTGGTGCCAACCATCACTACATCAGCATTAGGCTATGTTATATAGGTACGGACAGGTACAATATGATACGGGTACGGGAATACGTAAATTTTAAATAAACTAAGTATGGGCACGCCAATATAATTTTAAAAATAACTTGTAATATAATATATATAATAAAAATGGGCAAAACAGGCGGAGATAAAATACCAAAACAGAGTGGGGATGAAACCCTTTCAATGCAAAACAGAGGCATAACCATCTAATAAAGAACCTTGTTCTTCCTCTTATTGAAGTGCACATGTACTTTCATACACCAAAAAAAAAGTGCATAGGGATTTCTGTCTAATAAAAAATGTACAGAAAAAGGTAGTTTGAGCACATATATGAACTCACGAAATAGCCTTCAACTTTTCAAGTCTTCATGAAGAGAAGTCTGGGTGAGCAGCCTTCTTTCACATATTCGTGAAATATTAGTGGTTTTCTCTCTCTCAGACTTTCAGATTTTACCTTTCACAAGCTTTTGAAATTATTTTGAAAAGATCTCTTAAAAGCAATTACTCAGACGATGGTGTCATTCCACCTGCACCTTCTCACCGCACTTCGACAATTAAGTCTGCGTCACTCACCCATCTGTACCTGTGCCACATCATGCCGTATCCGTTGGCTTGTACCCAGTCAAAAAACAAAAACACAAACAGGGTACACACCTGATACCTACCCGTGCTGTACTGGTACTGGTACCTCAACCAACTCAGCGTACCCGTGCTTCAGAGGTATTAAGACTAGAACCTATGCTCTTTTAGCAGCAAAAATAGGAGACCAAGATACTGATTATCGTAAGGATGCTGTGAATTCTATAAACACTTGCAGCAAAGAAATATTGCTGTCCTAAGATCTAAATTTGGACAAACTGTTGCTATGAAGCTCTTGCCAAAGCGAGGTTCATGGTATGATTAACAATTAATTTCTTCACAGCATGTAAATTGATGCATCTTTAAATTTTGATATGTGTAAGTAGTGTTGTATGCAATGCTCTCATATGCAGTCTTTTGTATTAGAAACCTCCATAAAGATAACCACCTACATTTATTGTTTCAGCAAGTGGGTAATGATGAATGAGGACACGAGGCGACTCCAAAAAGTGTCTGACGATGTTCGAGACGAGTTTTTAGTTTACTGTCCTCGAGAGCTAAGGTCGGTACTTTTCTTTACCCTTTGCTGACAGTGCGTTACAATGTTTTCAAAATTTGTGTTTTGTTTTTCTTTACTTAGTAAAATTTTCATTGTAACAAAAAGACGTTTGATAAAGCATATGAGAAAATACTTGTTGGGGTTCTTGAGTTGAGTCAACTAATGCAAAGGGGGTCAAATTTCATAACATCGTCTGTATCTTTATGAATTCTTACCAGAACTTAATAAAGTATATCATCTGTTCTTGCATGCACCAAAAGTTTGTTCCAAAACGATGCATTATAACTTTTATTTAGAATCAGGCAGAGGATACTACCTTCTTGAAATGATTTGTCTTGAGCTGCAGTTCAGGCCATTAGTTATGCCATTGACTAGGTGATACGGGGCATCACTCATTAGGCACTCATCATAGGATAATGATATAAACTCTAGGACACATGTTTCACATGGCTATTTTTAGGATCCCGTATCTTTGAAATCATAAAGTCCCAGGAGTTATTATGAGTATAAATCATTAAATCCAACACTTTATGTGATTCTCAAAGCTTGTGCTTTAGCAAGTGTTGAATCAAGTTTCTCTAGCTTGGCAATTTGAAGGTTAAAGTTTTTGTTTGTTGAAAATAAAAGTTTTTCGGGTAAGGGGTGTAGGTTGACTTAGGGGTGATGCACACTTATTGATTGAAGGGTAAAATTGGAAAAAAGGAATTAAAATTACTTTGAAAACTGAAAATGACTTTCAATCTAGGACAAATTGTTTTTATAAATGCAGCACTCATTATGGGACAGATGAAGTATGTTTCAATGGAATTATGGGAATGGATGTATAATTGGGAAGTTTGGCATCATAAGAAATAGTGTAACTAATTATTATCGTTCTTGTAAATGCAAATGTGCTCATTACTTTATATATATGTAAATATCAATTCAAGGGATTAATTAACTTTTGTCTCTCTTTTCTTTATTCTTTTCTGTGGTTTTAGGTTGGCAATTCCTGAGGAAAATAATAATTGCTTAAAGAAAATTCCAAAATTGGGAGATCCTGCTCACAATTCTAGACTTGGTCTTATGGTATGATCATTTGGCTCGAAGAATTTTCTTCCTTTTCTATTATTTATTTATTTTATCAGGAACAAAATAAGAAATTCCATTTGACAGAAAAAAGTTGGCAAATCCAACACATTTTAGCGTTTCGCCTTCTCACATTTCCCCCTCAATATTGCAGCCTAGAAGATCCGATCTCGACATGAATCAGCATGTTAACAATGTCGCCTATATTGGATGGGTGCTTGAGGTTGTTTTTCGCTCTCTTTAATTAATTGAAATACATTCTATTCACCATTTAATGAATCTGGAACTCTGAATCTACCAACACCATAGGACATACTTTCATACAAAACCAAATTTTGCATATCATGTTTCATTTAATTTCATAATTAATTCTTTTCACTCAATATTTTTAACTTTGAGGTGTAATATTTTTTAAAATAGAAGAAAATATCATTTTCTTGACTGCGTGTCTATCTTGGTTCAATTTTGCCAACCCATGCTGTTATCTAGTTTTATATCAGCGTGAACTGTTCCCTACCTTCTGTGTGTATGTATGTGTTGATTGATGCCTATATCGGAAGAGTATTTGTCTTACTCATAGGACTTGGTAATGATCCACTCTCAGTATAAATATTTTTACACTGTCGTATGTTCATGCACTGCCGCCTCACTTCTAAGAGTTTGACTATGAGAACAATGACTTAAAAGTCACTTTTGATGTTTTGTCGATACATAATTTAGTGAATGTTTAAATTTAGTGGGACTTTTGGGTCAAAATCAATATTTTTAAAACCAATCGGGCTGGTTTAGCCGGTTTAACTGTGAATCAGTACTTTCTTTGTTTTGATTGCGGTTTCGTTCCGGTTTGAGTGGTTTAAAGCAGTTGAACCATGATCTGGAGGTCTTACTTGTTCGATGTCCAGTTGGATTTTTAAATCTTTGTTCAAAGTTTAAATTACACATTCATGCTCTCACATGTATTTACCTTTTTCCCTATGTTTTGGATGCTACATGTATTTTATTTCTTCAAAATGAAACATTGTTACTTATTTCATAAAGCACAACTATATTGGTTCCTATATACCCTTTTTACACAACATTAAAAGCTTTTAGATATGTCGTTTGTTGGTGTGAATATAGCTAACAAACTGTGTTACTTTGACAGAGCATGCCTCAAGAAATCATCGATAGCTATGAGTTGCAGAGTATTACCTTAGATTACAGACGAGAATGCCAACAAAACGACATAGTTGATTCACTAACAAGTGTGGAAGCACTTGAAGGCGCTGAGGTTGTTCCAGAACTCAAAAGTACAAATGGATCTGGTAAAGCAATGGACGACAAACAAGAACGCCAACAGTTTCTTCATCTACTTAGATTGTCTAATGAGGGACTTGAAATAAACCGGGGGCGAACAGAATGGAGAAAAAAGGCGGCAAGATAAGTTTTATCAATTATTCCTTGAGTAAACTTCTCTCAACATTGAATCAGTTTGAATAGATTTTTCAACTAGTATTTATAAAACAAAGTTAAAAGAATATTGTAATAATTATGAGTGGTTTTTTGTTTGACAGAATAACTGAGTTATTTAAACAATAGTTTCTTGTGTGACTTGAAATTAGTGTTTACATTTAAATTTTTCCTTAAGTTTTCATTTAATTTTTCCAGACACCTATGAGCTTGTAATGTTTTCTTGTTAAGTGAATAATTACTATCTCCGTCTCTAAGGATTTATAAATTATTCCTTGAGTAAACTTTTCTCAACATTGAATCAATTTGAATAGATTTTTCAACTAGTATTTATAAAACAAATTTAAAAGCATGACCAAAAAAAAAAATTTTAAAAGAATATTGTAATAATTATAAGTGTTTTTTTGTTTGACAGAATAACTGAGTTATTTAAACAATAGTTTCTTGTGTAACATTTAATTTTTCCATAAACACCTATGAGCTTGTAATGTTTTCCTCTTAAGTGAAGAATTACTGCATCAGTACAAGACATTTGAGTTTTTTTTTCTTTTTCCTTTATGTAAGATCCTTTCAAATTTTCTACGGTATTAATTATTTTTTTCTATTACATATTTTTGTGAAACTTGTGATAATTTTTTTTAAAGAAGTTAAACTAATACATTGAAATTGACAAATTAAACCTCAGACCTCGAGAGGAGTATATTTCAAAGTCACAAACCAATACGATTGGTGTATAACAAATTTACATTGACAATGTATACTAAATTATAACATAAGCTTGAGAGGAGCCCACTTCATTAATTGACGTGATATATGCAAAATAAATTTACACCGACATTGTATAATATTAAACTCATAATAGTATGCTTGCAAAAAAATTGTAAATAATATTACAAGAGAAATAACTTCGTAAACTCTCAACTATAATTTGGATCAAAGTTGTTTTTTAAGAGGTGTTTGTGGAAATCACTGTCAATTCTCGTCGTCACCAAATCAAACACACACTTATTCTATTTCCTTTTTCCTTTTTATTCCATCTTAATTTGAGACAACTTTTGAGATAATTTTTTATTCCATCTTCCTTTTTCCCATAAAAATTATAATTTAGATAAAAGTTTCTTTATGGTTCCATTTTTCGTTTTTCTAGACTTCGCGTGTGTTTTTTTTTCTTTTTTCAAAATAATCAAATATTGTGATCAATTCTACTCCCTCCGTCCCTATTACTAGATGCATTTATTATTTTTTTTCTTCTAAACATACTCCTAATTAATACTACTAACTTGTTTTGAAATATGAATAGTCAAATTTAATACACATACAAACAAAAGATAATTTGGTAATATTAACACACAAAACAGACGCATTAATTACACTGACAGCTTTTCTTAAGAAATGTGAATAAAGCAAAAGGGACTTCCATATAAGAACGGAGGGAGTATTTTTTAGCAAAAAATATATTCACTTCTAATGTTTCACTTAATACCATGCACCTCTTCTTTAAAAAAAGAAAATCATACACCTCCTATCTTGAGGGGTTGGCATGACGGTGAAGATTGAGATCTAGAAGTGCACTTCTCTACAAGTCTCAGGTTGAAATCCTCTAAGTTTTAATAATTTATGTATTTGACCATTTCATACATTCAATTGGACTCCTGTTAGTGAACAATAAAATTGATCATTCAAATTAATCGGTTTTTAGGCTGAATATTAAATTAAAAATATCATGCACCTCGTCTCTAGTTTTTAACTGACCACCAAGCTCCCTTATTTTATTTTCTCTTGAGTGCGTTAACACCATTAGCAACATACCTAACAAAAGATATCACAACTGCAAACATCCTCAGATAATCATTTACTAGACTATTCTTTTAAACAAAAGTAGAAGACCAGAGTCGTTTCAAACAATTTAGAGGCACCGATCTAATATTGAAAGTTGGAGGAATGCTATTTGTATTACTATTTTGAGACAACTCTCTCTCATACTTTCATTGGGTTCTTACTATCTTTCTCCTCCTCTGAATGCGTTAACACCATTAACAACTTACCTAACAAAAGATATCACAACTGCAAACATCCTCAAATAATCATTGACTAGACTGTTCTTTTAAACAAAAGTAAAGAAGACCAGAATCGTTTCAAACAATTTAGAAGCACCGATCTAATATTGAAAGTTGGAGGAATGCTATTTGTATTACTATTTTGAGGTCTCTCTCTCATACTTTCATTGGGTTCTCACTATCTTTCTCCTCCTCTCTATTGTTTGTCCCAGACGAAGATGGAATAAAAAGTTATCACGAAAGTTGTCACAAAATGGGTGGACAAATATCATTCATCTAAAAATCGAGTCGCTAACTAAATGAAGCACACAAAATTCAAAAAGAGTCATCCTTTATTTTAATTAATTGTAAATAACATTAACATATAAATAACATCAATAATATAAGAGTCATCCTCCCCTTGAAACAATTAAAATAAAAGAGTCATCTTTATAAATAGCATGAAAAAGGTGTCATATTCTAATCAATAACATCAAAATACAATTTTTCTTTCAAAAAAAAAAATATCAAAATACAATTTTAAATTAAGGTTCTCTGCTAAGGGCCTATTGCACTTCTATTGGACCGACCCCAAAGAAGATTATGGACAGTCTTCTTTTTCATTACGACGAGTTCTTCATGCCCCTTTTGTTTTTTTTATTTTTGATTTTTTTAATGGCAAATGTTGTTAATTAGCTGTCAGATTGGATTTTTCTCATAAGTTTGAGGTTGAAGTCCGGACCTCCAACACCCTATCTCAAGCCAATTGAGCTACACAACCTCTTGTTCTATCGACCCTTAACTTGGGAGCCTATGCCCTTAGGTGTGTTTGGAATGGGTGGTGTTTCCATTTGATGAGAAATTAGTAGAAATTTGAAAGTTTGTTATATCCATGTCTTTTTAGTTAAACGAAAAAAGCACGTAACGAAATGCACCTATACACTTCAACAAATTCACTTGATTTCGCTCCACCGACATTAAACCCTTGCTAACTTTTGTGTGTTCCACTTCCATTCTTCACACTCAGTGACTCAAATCACACCGCGCAAAAAACATTTCTTTGGATTTTCTTGATTCAAATGGACACTGACATCGTCAAAATTTCCAAAAACATGTATTTTTATCCTTACTTCTGATACTCATGTTTTTTTTTTGTTACTCGTGTGATATCTAGAAGTGGGACAAATAGACAAAACCATGAAGTGGGATGCATGATTGATCTAAAAATTTCAACCGACGGGAGCAAGATTTTACACTGTAATTGTTTTTTTATAGGGAACAAATCAATGTATGAGTGATAAAAATAATAACATAATTTTTACAAAGCAAAAATTTAGACTAAGAAAATTATCCTATTTTACATCTAAAAAATTAAAGACATTTAAATATCTATGAATTATAATTCTCTACGTGTATTTATATTTTAAAATTATTACATGATTTTTTTTTTAACACTTTCAAATACATTTTTTTATTCTTTCAAAAAAAAATGTTTTTTTTGTATGTATGTGACTGAATAATTATTGAACAATCTATCTTCATACATTTTTATGTGTGATTTTTTAATTAGGATAAATACTTAATTTTTAATAGAAAAAATTATTGAATACTTTACTATAAAATAATTATGTGAGTGGGGGCACTTAACCCCAATATCATATATGCATAGATTTGTACAAACCAAGAACTTATTTACAAAACTTTATGTTTTACCTTTACGAGTATTTCTAAATTTCTGAAACTTATCGTTGTTCCCCCCTCATATAATGATATTATGTTACATTTGTAGGCCATTGAAGCCATTGATCAAGTTGTAGTTCGTATAATAAAACGTTTTTCCCCCCTCTTTTGACTAGCTTACACTTGTGTTTATTCCTTTTCTGAGGTTTAAAATTTAACTTGTTTCAAAATTTTGAAGACTTTGTTGTGGAGCATTTCATTAGTCATGCTCATGATATTATGGTGGCATGCAATGCATACCTGGAAGGTGCTCAAATGGGCTGCTCGAGGAAGTTTAAGAATTTTTTTGATAGGCATGTGATTGGTGCAATTTAAGATTTTGGGACATCCACGAGTATATAAATGCAATTTTTTTTCTCATATTACTCTCAATTTTACAACAAAAGCTTATTACATTCATTTTCTTCTTTTTACGAAAACTTAATAATATCCATTTATAATAATATTCATACATAGTAACATACATTTCATTTCTAAAGGTTCATCAACTTCCGTCAAAAAAATGCGTTTTTTTTACAGGAGTTGAAAGAGTTTTTATATTTACGTAAGAATATTTATGTAAGTTAATTAGTTAAGTAGAGGATACAAATATCTAAAAACACAAATAGCATTAAGCTTGCATATGTATCCATTAAGTAACATGTAGTTGAAATATATTTTTATTTCACTCGTAGATATGCATTAAGGTGTTCATGGCAGATTTCATCCGTGGGTACGATTTTTTTCCATCCCTAGTTCTATCACGTTTTGCTTGTATATTTCACGACGTTCCTTACTTCAACTAATGATATGGTTGAGATGTATGTTATAGTTTTCTTATTCATATTTACATTCTAACATCACAATTCACAAGGATCTTGGAATTCACAATTCTGACATAATTAAAAACATTTAAAGGACATACTTTTATCCATATGGTAATAGATAACAAAAATAGTAACAATCCTCCTAATCTCAATCAATCTTTTTCAAGTTCGTTCTTTCTCACCTTTCTTGATGGCAATATGGTATATATAGAAGCTTTATGAAAGAGACACAACCCTTAAACATTAATTAATAACTCTCATAAAGTTACATATAATTATAGAAATTTCACATAAACATTTGCATTCTTTGATATGAATATTTAGAAATCCTTTCACACGGCATCATAGTTTTAAATTAATTAAAGTTATTCTTACATTAGCTTTGTTTATAGTTTGAGTTTAAGAGCAGACACACATATATATGGATAAACATCGAGAGTGCATTATGTGCCCAAAAGTTCGGGAAAATTGCTGAAGACACATCTAGTTTGGCTGAAAAACACTAGTAATTTACCCAAATACCTCATCGGCAGTTAGCTGCCGAAGTAAAGAATCGGCGGCAGTTAACTGCCGAAATTCAATTTCATCCATCGACACTCAAGTGCCGTGGAAATCATGAAGCGTTGTTTTCCAATTCCTTTTCCAATGTAACCTTCTTCTTCTTCTTCTATCATTCCATTTCTGGGTCATTTTTTTTCTCTCTCATTATCTATTCAAAGACCATAGTTGTTTTCCAATTCCTCTTCCTTTTCCAATCATGAATACAATCAGTGAAACAAAAGCAACAACTTCATGATCGAAAAATTGATTTCTCACAAACCCATATGAAGAAATCACATGCTATCAATTGTATAATCATCAAAATAAAAACTTTCACCAAAACTACCAAATGGAGGTTTCTATGAACTAAGCTATTAAATGTGTTTTTTATTTTGCAATGATAAAAATTACTTTTGAATAAATTAAATTTTATAAAATTGACTCTAAAAAAGTGTAAATATGAAGAAAGGAATCAAACATATATACTGAGTTATCACTTGTGTTGATATCAGAAATTTGAAGAATGCAACAAAGTTGTAAGGAAGAGGTGTAAATAATATAATGATTTGCTTCCATAAGTACAACCGCAAGGAACTGAGATTTTACACACGCACACACCAACAGTGCCGCTGGGTTTTTCTTTTCTTTTTTTCATCGGCAGTTAACTGCCGAGAGAACTTCGGTAGTTAACTGGCATCGGTTCTTTACTTCAGCAGTTAACTGCCGAGGGGGCATTTGGGTAAATTACTAGTGTTTCTCGGCCAAACTAGATGTGTCTTCAGCAATTTTCAAAGTTCGGATGGCGAAGTGAAGCAACCCTTGAGCAGTCATATCATAAATTCTTTAGACTTCCATCTCTTTCCTGAGCTACAAGTTTAGGAGGTCATGGGATATTGCATATAAATATAAATGAGACCCCATCTCGGAAATTTTACATCGGTGAATTTTCTTTCTTACTTTTTCTTAAATCAGAAATATTCAAAAAATTTCCACTTCAATACTCTTAGGATAGCACTTGGGTGACATATAGTTGCATATATTGTGATAGATAATGTCACAATGCTTGTAAAAGAGAGAGAAACACAAGCATTGTGACATTGTGATTGACCAATGTCACCAGTGTCACCCAACTCTATGTCACCCAAGTGCTATCCATACTCTTGGACCCATTATCTATCACAATGATTAAGGGTCTAGTTGGCCAATGCAATGTTACGGGCATAGAAATTTTGACCGAAATATCTTCTACTTAGGAGGTAAACTAGCTCTATCTGGACCCGACTTAAAGGGGTTACTATTAGACTTTGATATTCATTGTTTCCTAGAAACACATGGAAATGACCAAAAACCCAGCGGTAGTTAACTACCGCCGGATTTCTAGTTATAAGCCAACGGTAGTTAACTACCGCTAGAGTGTTTTTTTTTCATTTCCATGTGTTTCTCGGAACTATTATGGACCGGACCAATGCTCTATCCTCAGACCTAGAGCCCATTATCCTAACTTAAGCTCAATAAGGTGAGCATCTACAATTGTGGACTGCACACATCAATGAAGACCGCGATGCACCAGAGAATGTGGAATTCTGCTCTTCTCCCAACAAATTTTGCTCCCACCCAACCAAAATGACCAAAATACTCATGTGTGAGTTAACTAACGCATGTGCTAATTTCTGCCTTAGTTAACTCACGCAGCGTGCCTTAAGTCACGCAAGAGTAAGTATACGTGTGAGTTAACTCACGCAGCAATTAGCACCTGCGTGTGTTAAACTGATTTGATTAATATGCAATTTATTCGAATTTATTCAATACACAATTTATTCGAATTTATTCGTCTTTATTCGAATTTATTTATTCAATACGCAATTTATTTATTAGCCTTTATTCGAATTTATTTAATCAATACGCAAGTTATTTAATTAGTCTTTATTCGAATTTATTTAATCAATACGCAAATTATTTAATTAGTCTTTATTTGAATTTATTTATCAATACACAATCATAAAATAAATGCAAAAATTAACAAAAATAAAGGAACAAAAATTATAAATATAAAATGTCATTTTATTAATATAGTTCTTATTACATTTACAATGGGGTAAAACTAAATATGTGAAGGAAAAAAACCCACCAGAAAACATACCTTCTTGGGGTAAAACTAAAAGAAATCCACAAGAAAACCAACCTTCATGTGGTAAAACAAAAAAAAACCAGCAAGAAAACAAACCTCCCTGGGGTAAAACTAAATCTGCACATTTAGTTTTACCATTAAGGTAAAACTAAATGTGCTTCGTTTTATCCCAAGAAGGCTGTTCACCAATCATTTTTTTACCCCAAGATTAACCTCTTTTTACACCTAAGTAAAGACTAAAAAAAGAAGAAAAATACACCAAAATAAAGACTAAAAAAAGAAAGAAAAGAAAGATTCATAGGGGGAGATAATGAGGAGGAGAGTGAGAATGTGAGATGGTGTGAGGAAATGGGGAAGTTTGGAGGGGTATTTATAGGTGGGAATAGTAACATAAATTATAACTACCATAAACGTAGTCAAAAAAACGTGCAAAAGTTGTAAAAAATGTGTAGATTGAAGGTTGAAAAGCTGACCAAAGTTCAAAAAACGTGTGTTCTTGAGCTCTGACCAACCAACCAACCTGCATGAGTTAACTCGCGCACAGGCCGGTGGTGCGTGACTTAAGTCACGCTGAGCTCTATTAGGTGTGTAAGTTAAGTCACACAGCGCGACTTAATTCACGCAGGGGTATATTTGGAAATCCAGTTGGGCGCGCGTGTTTTGTGTTGGGTAAAGAGCAGAATTCGAGAATGTGATCAAATCCCGTTTAAGCTGTTCATATCATCAAACATTTATCTGATCATAAAACCATAAAGGTAGAATCGACTTATCCGCTCTAGAGTCTATAAATAGATCCATATCGCTTTATAACTTTTATCAAATTGTTAGCACTCATCTCACTAATTTACACCCACTTTTATGTTTCAAATAAACAATTGTAAACGTGGAAAAAAAACTAAATAAACACATTTTTTTAATGAAAAATCAATTTTCACTTGTGTCTTTTTAGTTCAAAACATTACTTTTTTTTAGAGGAATTCAAAACATTAGTTGAATAAAAATATACTTCTTTTTCTTTTTTATGAACCTTATGTTAATTAATATAAACATAAGTTTTTTTTTTTTAGTAAATAAACTAAAGTTTTTATGAACCTTATGTTAATGCTGTTAAGTTTTTCCTTAGAAAAAAAGCTCTGATGTTTTAGGCTTTTTTTTTTGTTAGTGTGTGATGTTTACGCTTTGCAAATGCATGTTCATCTTTTTATTCCCAACATGCATTGAAATTAATGGGAACTAATCGAACTCCCACGGAAATCCTGCCGAAAAACTAAGAAAAACAATTATGTCTTTAAGCTAGTTACAAAACTATCCTTCTATTTAGAATAAATTTTAATAGTAATAGAGATTAAATGATGTTTTAATAAAATACAAGTGAGTGCAGCTTACTAATTTACACCTTAGTGTTTTTAAGTGAGTGTAAATTAGCAACCCCCACACATATAGGACCAAGAACGTATTTTTTTTTTTGTTTTTAAAGAAGGGGGATCAACAAGTATCATTACTCTTGAAAAAACAAGTATTATTACTATTTTTTTCCCTTCAGATTACACGCATTATTATTTTTTATTTTAATTTAAATAAGATCATCAATATATTCTAAACTTTTTTATACATCTTTCCCAAAAAAATCTATATACATGGCATTATCCCCAATTGCAAATCACCAACAAGGGTTTAACTTTCCGTCAAAAGAAAGAAAAGAAACTAGGGTTCAACTTTCTTGCGTTCTTTCTCATCATGAAATCTTATCGCCTCCGACACTCCGCAGTCATCCCCGATGACCTGATCACCATAATTGAAATGAATGAGGTTTTATTAATAATAATATTAATAATAATAATAAAATAATTTGACTTGTTGGTTAAAAAAAATAAATATATATATATATATATATATATATATGTATATATATATATATGTCTAGTGGTGGGGTCATTAGTTTCAATCTACCAAACCAAACACAACACAACACATTTTTCTCTCTTTTCTCTCTCCCGTAACCCATTCCCCCTTCTCTCCAAATTGTTTTGTGCTATACTCCATCCCCTGTTCCACCTTTCTTTTCCATTTTTGTCACCATTATTCCTCTAATTCTCATCAAATGTCCTACAATTAGTGTGAAGTTCATGCTTTAGTGAGAAGGGGAAACACACACTCATGGAGGGTTTGATTTTTGGTGTTCCTTGAGGTAAAATTTTATGATTTATAGAATGCATAAGTGATACCTAGCTTTGATTAGTAGTAGGAACTAGTATAGGTAGTATAATTTTAGATTTTCATAGATTCCTTTTAAACCCTAAGTCTAGAAAATTGGGGGTTTTACCAAATTCTGTTACCTATAGCTAATTCAGCTTTAAATAGGTTTTT